>ENA-ORBV01000204-ORBV01000204.1-microbial-mat-metagenome-genome-assembly--contig:-NODE-204-length-129557-cov-64.417323_pt1 | contig 129557 bp, 132 predicted proteins | sample MGYA00237777_ERZ505514 | MGnify/ENA primary metagenome ERZ505514 (study PRJEB26160, sample SAMN06269048) | microbial mat metagenome | isolation source: Oligotrophic lake microbial mat | place...
CCGTAGCCGCCACCACCGCCACCGCCGCGATATCCGCCGCCACCGCCGCCGCCGCCGAATTCACTCGGGGGCGTGTCGGTTTCGCTTGCGGATTTGTCACGACGGCCTCGGCCGTGATCCTTCTTGCGATCGTCAGTGCTGTCGTCGTCGTTGCCGAACTCGTCGTCGTAACTCATCGCCCTCTTCCCCAAACGGGATAAGCCGCGCGCGAGTGATCGCACGCGGCGCCATGGTGTTCATGGTCGCTCGTCAGCATGTCCGAAGATTGTCGGGGGTGATTTTTGTATCGCCGCACGCCGCGGAACGTCCGCACTCTGCCGGCGACATGCCGACGTTAGCCCCAGCTATGGTCGAAAAACCACTTGCCCGCAAGGCGATTCGGTGGGTGCGCCCGGCTCAGTTCGTCGGATGGGCGACAGCGGGGGCGGCCCTGGCTTCCCCACGCGCTACAAACCACGCCACGACCGCCGCACCGAGCAGCTTGGAGACGATGCCGGTGATCACCGTGCCCCAGGCGAAGATGCCCGGCACGACGAACGAGGCGAGGTAGATGAACACCGTCTGGTCCAGGGGCGCCGACAGCGCGCTCGAGATCATGATGCGCTGCGACAACGGGCGTTTGGTGAATGTGTAGACGGCCCAGTCCACCAGTTCGCTGATCAGGAAGGCCGCGCCTGACGCCACCACCACCACGATCCACGAGGTCATGGTGGAGAAGATCAGCCCGATGATCATCGCCGCCAGCACGCGGTGGCCGATCTCGCGTTGCGCGAAATCGCGGACCACGAGCACAAGCCCGGTGACGATCGCCAACGGCTGGAATTGTCCGCCGCCCAACGTCTCCGGAATGGCGAACGTCGGCACCGCCGCGAACGACCAGTTGATGAGCGGCATCAGCCCCACATAGATCGCCGTCGCCGGCTTCTTCGCGAGGAAGAGCGCCAGCATCGTGACGCCGATGACCGGCAGATAGACCGCCGGCTGCTGGATGAGGGCGAGGAATTTCTCGAAGTTCATGGCGGAACTCTAGCCGCCCGTCGTCTCCATGCGCCAGCCCGCCGCTTCGGTCGCGGCGAGACGCTGGCTCAGCGCGGGCATCAGTTCGGCGAGCGCGGGCGCGAGCGTGTAGGGCGGATTGACGATCAGCACGCTCGACGCGACGAGGCGGCCTTCGGGATCGACGCGGTCCACGGCCAGATCGACGCGCAGCGTCTTCAGCGTGCGGCCGTGGAAAAGCTCAGTGTCGGCCATGTCGATCTCGCGCACGTCTTTCACCGGTCGCCACCACATGTAAACGCCGTGACCGAAGCGATCGAGCGCGGTGCGGAGCGCGCGGATGGTCTGGATCGTCTCGTGATCGCGGTCCTCGTAGGGCGGATCGATCAGCACGAGGCCGCGCCGTTCCGTGAAGGGCAGGAGTGCGGCCATGGCTTCAAAGCCGTTGCGCTGATGCACCTGCGCGCGCGGATCGTCCTCGAGACGACGGCGCAGCACGCCCGCTTCTTCCGGATGCAGCTCGCATGCGATCAGCCGGTCCTGTTCGCGCATGCCGGCGAGCGCGATGAGCGGGGAGCCCGGATAGGCATGGAGGCCGCCGCTTTCATTCACGCCGCGCAGCGCATCGAGAAACGGCGCCATCGCGCCCGGCGCCTCCGCCCAATCCCAGATCCGCCCCACGCCCGCGCGCCACTCAGGGCTGCGCTGCGCTTCCTGCCCGTCGAGCGCGTAGCCGCCGCGCCCAGCATGGGTGTCCATCACCGCGAAGGGCGCCGCCTTGTGCTTCAGGTGATCGATCACGAGCGCCAGGCACACATGCTTGAGCACGTCCGCATGGTTCCCGGCGTGGAAGGCGTGCCGGTAGTTCATGGGCGGGTTTTAGCACGGCGAAATCGCGCTGTCGGCGGACGCTGGGCGCACCGGGAGGTGCGCGGTCCGGCCCGGAAACCGGCGTGCTTCTGCTCCCCCACCGCAGCGCTCAAACATCTGGGGCTGTGCGCAGCGGGTGGGGCCGGACCGCGCACCTCCCGGTGCGCCCGGTTTCTCCCTTTAGCGCTTACCTTCCATTAACCAATCCATGCTCACACCATCTCTTCCCAAACGATCCCATCTGTGCCCATATGCAGCCGCTTGCCGCCGACGGCTGGGTCGGGGCGATGCATTTTGGGGCGCTGATGCATGTTCATCGGCACGCACATTGTCGGCGTGGACGCGAAAGGACGGGCTTCGGTGCCCGCGCCGTTCCGCGCGCTGCTGACGGGCGGGGCCGAAAGCGAACAGGGGCGCGGCAAGGTCTATGTCTGGCCGTCCTATCGGGGGCCGTGGCTGGAAGCGGGGGATGCTGCTCTCCTCGCCCGTTACCAGACCGCGCTGTCGGCCCGGGGCGAGTTCGACGATCTGCGTGACGATTTCGACTACGCCATCTTCGGCGAGGCGCGCGCGCTGGATCTGGACGAGACCGGCCGCGCCTCGCTCCCCGAAGACCTGCGCGCGCACGCGCAACTGAACGGCAAGGCCGCGTTCGTGGGCCTGTCGGACCGTTTTGAGATATGGTCGCCGCCGCTGCTCGATGCGCGGGTGGCGGAGGCGCGTTCGCGGGCGGCCGAAAAGCGCACCCAGCTGGCCCGCGCGGCGTCGGAGGCGGGGAAATGAGCCATGCGCCGGTTCTCCTGCGTGAAGCGGTCGCGGCGCTGGCGCCCAAGGCGGGCGATCTCATCGTCGATGCGACGTTCGGCGGCGGCGGTTACACCCGCGCGCTGCTGGAAGCCGCCGACTGCAAGGTCATCGCGCTCGACCGCGATCCCGACGCGATAGCCCGCGCGCAGGCCTTCGCGCGCCTGACGCCGTGGCGGCTGGAGCCCCGGGAGGGGCGGTTCGGCGATCTCGACACGCTGGTGCCGGAACCCGTGGACGGCGTGGCGCTCGATCTCGGCGTCTCCTCCTTCCAGCTCGACGAGCCGGAGCGGGGCTTTTCCTTCCGCTTCGATGCGCCGCTCGACATGCGGATGGCCAAGGCCGGTCCGAGTGCGGCGGATGTCGTGGCGCAGTTCCCGGAAGAGGCGCTGGCGGACGCGATCTGGGCGCTGGGCGAGGAGACGGCGAGCCGTCGGATCGCGCGCGCGCTCGTGGAGGCCCGCCGCGAGGCGCCGGTGGCGACAACGGCGCAGCTGGCGGACCTTGTGGAAAAGGCCCTCGGCGGTCGGAAGGGCGCGCGCACCCACCCCGCCACCAAGACCTTCCAGGCCCTGCGGATGCTGGTCAACGACGAGCTTGGCGAGCTCGCCCGCGCGCTGGCCGGGGCCGAAACGAGACTGAAACCCGAAGGCCGACTCGTGGTGGTGTCCTTCCATTCTCTGGAGGACAGGATCGTGAAATCGTTCATGGTCGAGCGTGCGGGCGCCGGCGGCGGCGGATCGCGTTACGCGCCCGAACGGCCTGCGGGCCGTCCGCCGTCCTTCCGTCTCGCGCAGAAGAAGTCCATCGCGCCGAACGAGCGCGAACTTGCCGCCAATCCGCGCGCGCGCTCGGCGAAGCTGCGCGTGGCGTTCCGCACCGAAGCGCCCGCGTGGGGGCCGATCGACGACCGCATGCTCGCGCCGAAGGCGGCTGAAGCGTGGGAGCGTCTCACGTGACGTTCAGCTTCAAACCGGGACGCTTTTTCGTGCCTGTCGCGATCGTGCTGATCCTCGTGATGGCGGTGGGCGTGCTGAAGGCCAAGAACGACGCCGCCGCCACGCGCCGCAACATCGCCGAACTCGAACGCGATGTCGCCGCCAAGCGCGACGAAGCGCGCGGGCTCGCGGCGGAAGTGCAGTATCTGGAAAACCCCAAGCGCATCGAGGCGCTCGCGCGGCGCGAACTCGGCATGGCGCCGGCGGGGCGCGAGCAGAAGAAGTCCATCGAGGTGCTGGCGCCGGCTGAAAAGGCGAAGCCCTGATGCGCGTCAGCGCGCGCAACATGCTGAAGGAAGGGCGCTACGACGCGTTCGAGGCGCCGCTTCGTCCGCGCGCGCCGGTGGTCGAACCCGCGCCGGGGCGCACGCGCATCATCAAGCTCGCACTGCTGATGATGGCGATCTTCGCCGTGCTGGGCGCGCGTGCGGTGCAGCTGTCGTTCGCAGGGCAACCGGAGTCGGCGCGGATTGCGCCGCGTGCAGCGCCCGCCCCCGTGGTCGCGCGCGCCGATCTCGTCGACCGCAACGGCGTGCTGCTGGCGACAATGCTGCCGAGCTGGATTCTCGCGGGCGAGCCGGAAAAGATCTGGGATCCCGCGCAGGCGGCCAAGCGCCTGGCGACCGTCGTGCCTGATCTCGACGTGGCGACGACGGAACGGCGGCTGAGCTCCAAGGCGAAGTTCGTCCACCTCAAGCCCGGCCTCACCACATCGCAGAAGCGCGCGGTGCACGATCTCGGCATCGCCGGCATTTCGTTCGAGCGCGAACAGCGCCGCGTCTATCCGAACGGCGTGCTCGCGGGCCACGCGCTCGGCGGGGTCAACCGCGAGAACGCGGGCGTGGGCGGCGTGGAAAGCGCGCTCGACGCGGAGATCCGCCGCGCGGGCGGGGGGCGTCTCGAACTCTCGCTCGACACACGCATCCAGTACGCGCTCGAAACCGAACTCGCCGACGCCGCCTGGGGCGCAAAGGCAAAGGGGGGCGCTGCGGTCATTCTCGACGGCCACACCGGCGAGACGCTGGCGATCGCGTCGTGGCCGCAGGTCGATCCGAACGCGCCTGGCGCGGGCGCGGAAAACGCACGGCTCAACCGTGCATCGGGCGCGGTCTATGAGATGGGCTCGACGCTTAAGCCGTTCACGGCGGCGATGGCGCTCGACACCGACCAGCTGCGCCTTAGCGAACCGTTCAATCTCACCGCGTCGCTCAATGTGGACGGCACGCCGATCCGCGACCCGCATCCCTTCGCCGGCCCCGCCACCATCCGCGAGGCGATGGCGCATTCGTCCAACGTGGCGATGGCGGACATCGCGCTCCGCGTCGGCGCGCAACGCCAGCGCGATTACCTCACCAAGCTCGGCCTGTTCGACCGCACGTCGATCCAGATCGGCGGGACGCCGGCGCCGCTGCTGCCGCGTTCGCAGTCGCGGCTTACGACGGCGGTGCTGGGCTACGGCCACGGGCTGGCGACGTCGGTGGTTTCACTTGCCGGCGCCTATACGGTGTTCACCAACAATGGCGCGCGCACGACGCCGACGCTGCTGCGCCATCGCGACGGCGACAAGGTGCGCATGACGCCGGTGTTCACGGCGTTGTCGACGCAGGAAACGCTGCAGCTGATGCGCGATGTGGTCATCGAAGGCACCGCCCGGCGCGCGGACCTGCGCGGCCTCGACATCGCCGGCAAAACGGGCACGGCGGAGAAGCCCGGCGCCGATGGAAAATACGACCCCAACGTACTGTTCTCGAGCTTCGCCGCCATATTCCCGGCGCGTGCGCCGCGTTATGTGATCGTGCTGGCGCTCGATGAACCGCAGCGCACGTCGGAGAACGCCAATCTCGCGACGGGCGGCGCGGTGGCGGCGCCGGCGGTGGGACGGGTGGTGGCGCGCATCACGCCGTTCATTGCGGCGCAGACTTCGGCAGAACGCCGGAGCGGTGGAGACAGAACGCCTTGAAGCTTGAAGACCTTTTCGATGACGGCGTAGCCGATGCGGCGCGCGGCCTGGACGTGACGGGCCTCACCGCCGACAGCCGCAAGGCGGGACCGGGTACGGTGTTCGCAGCGCTTGCGGGTTCGACGGCGCATGGTCGTGATTTTGTAGCGCAGGCGGTGGCGCAGGGCGCCGTTGCGGTGCTGAGCGCGGGCGATCTCGGCGCCGATCCGGGCGCGCCGCAGATCGTCACCGGCAATCCGCGTCGCGCGCTCGCGTTGGCGGCGAGCCGGCTTTATCCGCGCCAGCCGCAGACGGTCGTCGCGGTGACGGGCACCAACGGCAAAAGCTCGACGGTCGATTTCCTGCGCCAGATCTGGGAGCACGCCGGCAAGCGCGGCGCGAGCATGGGCACGCTCGGCGCGATCTGGGCCGACACGTCGCTCGACATGGGCCACACCACGGCCGACCCGGTGCAGATCCACAAGGTCCTGCAAACGCTCGCCGACGACGGCGTGACGCACGCGGCGATGGAAGCGTCGAGCCACGGCTTCGACCAGTCGCGCCTCGACGGCGTGAGGCTCAGCGCCGGCGCCTTCACCAATCTCACGCAGGATCACCTCGACTATCACCACACCATGGACGCCTATCGCGATGCGAAGATGCGCCTGTGGTCGCTGCTGAAGCCCGGTCAGCCCGCCATCGTGAACGCCGATGCCGCCGAAGGCCCTGCCTTTGAAGACGGCGCGCGCGCGAAGAAGCTGCAGGTGGTGTCGTGCGGCTGGCGCGCGGGCGCCGATGGTCTGAAAATTGTCGAGATTCAGCCGCGCCCGAACGGACAGACGCTCGATCTGAAGTGGTACGGCGCAGAAGCGCGCGTGGAGCTGCCGCTGATCGGCGAATTCCAGGCGCTGAACGCAGTGACGGCGGCCGCACTCGCGCTGTCGCTCGGTGAAAAGCCCGCCGACGTGTGGGCCGGCATGGAAACGCTCAAGACCGTGAAGGGCCGCATCGAACACATCGGCGCGACGAAGGGCGGCGCGCATGTGTTCGTCGATTACGCGCACACGCCGGACGGTCTCGACGTGCTGCTGCGCGCCGCGCGTCCGCACGCGCCGGGCCGCATCGTGCTGGTGTTCGGCTGCGGCGGTGATCGCGACAACGGCAAGCGTCCGAAGATGGGCGCGATCGCGGCGAAGTTCGCCGACGTGGTGATCGTTACCGACGACAATCCACGCTCGGAAGAGCCCGCCGAAATTCGCCGCCAGATTCTCACCGCGACTCCGGGCGCATTGGAAATCGGCGATCGCGGGCAGGCGATCAATGAAGCTGTATCGATGCTGAAACCGGGCGATGCGCTGCTGATCGCCGGCAAGGGCCATGAGACGGGGCAGATCGTGAAGGGCGTCGTGCATCCGTTCTCGGATCAGGATGTGGCGCGCGCGGCGTTGGGAGCCTCCCATGCTTGAACCGCTCTGGCTCGCCGAAGATGCGGCGGAAGCGACCAAGGGCCGTTTGATCGGCGCGGACTCGTGGATGGCCACGGGCGTCTCCATCGACACGCGCACGCTGGAGCCCGGCGATCTCTTCGTGGCGCTGAAGGACGCGCGCGACGGCCACGACTTCATCGCGCAAGCGTTCGAGAAGGGCGCGTGCGCGGCGCTGGTCAGCGATCCGGAAAAAGGCTCGGGCCTGGGGCCGATGCTTGTCGTCAACGACGTGCTCGACGGCCTCACCGCATTGGGCGAAGCGGCGCGTGATCGCAATCAGTGCCGTCGCATCGGCGTGACGGGTTCGGTCGGCAAGACGTCGACGAAGGAAGCGCTTGCTGTGTGCCTCGCGGCGTCCGGCGCCACGCACGCCTCGACGAAAAGCTACAACAACCACTGGGGCGTGCCGCTGACGCTCGCGCGCATGCCGGCGTCGTCGCGCTACGGCGTGTTCGAGATGGGCATGAGCCATCGCGGCGAAATCCTGCCGCTGACGAAGCTCGTGCGTCCGCATGTGGCTATCGTCACCTGGATCGCGCCCGCGCACGTGGAAGCGCTCGGCTCGCTCGACGCGATCGCCGACGAGAAGGGCGACGTGTATGCAGGGCTTGAACAGGGCGGGGTTGCGCTCGTGCCGAACGAGGCGCCGAGTGCGAGCCGCGTGCTCGGGGCAGCGGAGGCGCAGGCGGGCACGATCATCCGCTTCGGGCGCGACGCCGGCTGCGAAGCGCGCCTGCTCAAGTTCGACATGCACGACGATCACTCGATGGCGGAGGCCGACATTCTCGGTCGCCAGATCCGCTACCGCATCGGCGCATCGGGCGCGCACTGGGCGCTGAACAGCGTGGCCGCACTCGCGGCGACCGACGTGGCGGGCGGCGATCTGCACGCGGCCGCGCATGCTCTGGCGACGTTCGAAGCGCCGGCGGGACGCGGGCAGGTGTCGACGATCAACGCACCGTTCGGCGCTTTCACGCTCCTCGACGACGCCTACAACGCCAACCCTTCGTCGATGGCGGCGGCGTTCAAGACGCTCGGCGCACGCACGCCCGGCGCTGGCGGCCGGCGAATCGCTGCCCTCGGCGACATGCTCGAACTCGGTCCCGACGAAGCGGCGTATCATGCGGGCCTTGGCCCCGAACTCGACGGCGCGGCCGATCTCGTCTTCTGCGCGGGACCGCGCATGAAGGCGCTGTGGGATGCGCTTTCCGAACGCCAACGCGGCGTCTATGCCGAAAACGCCGACGCACTCGCGCCGCAGCTCAAGGACGCCTTGCGCGCGGGGGATGTGCTTCTGGTGAAGGGATCAAACGGGTCGCGCATGTTCAGGGTGGTGGAAGCCCTGAAAGCGCTCGCGACACGATAAGGGATAAAGGCGCGCAATGCTTCCGTTTCTCGGCAGTCTCGATGAGCAGAACCAGCTCTTCAACCTGTTCAACTACATCACGTTCCGCACCGGCGGCGCGATCGTCACCGCCATCTTCTTCGCGTTCCTGATCGGCAAGCCGCTGATCGACTGGCTGCGCCTGAAGCAGGGCAAGGGACAACCGATCCGCGAGGACGGGCCGGAAGGCCACCTGCTGACGAAGAAGGGCACGCCCACGATGGGCGGCTTCATCATTCTGTTCAGTCTCGCGTTCGCGGCGCTGCTGTGGTCGGATCTGACCAACCCTTACGTCTGGGCGGTGCTGCTCGTGACGTTCGGCTTCGGCGCGGTGGGCTTCATCGACGATTTCAGCAAGGTCACGAAGCAGAAGGCCGACGGGCTTTCCAGCAAGGTGCGCCTGCTGCTCGAATTCCTGATCGCGTTTGCCGCCACCCTCATCATGCTTGCGGCGCAGTGGTCGTCGGATCCGGAGATGACAGCGCGTGGAGGCCAGTTCTGGCAGGCGCTCATCGAAGGCGGCGACTTCACCAGCGTGGCGCTGCCGTTCTTCAAGGACCTGATGATCCCGCTCGGCGCGGGTTTCGTGTTCTTCGCCATGTTCGTGATCGTCGGCGCCGGCAACGCCGTAAACATGACCGACGGCCTCGACGGTCTCGCCATCGTGCCAGTGATGATCGCGGGCGCGGCCTTCGCCATGATCGCCTATCTCGTCGGTCGCGCGGACTATTCGGAATATCTCGGCATCAACCATGTGCGCGGCGTGGGCGAACTGTCCGTGCTGCTCGGGGCGTTGCTCGGGTCGGGTCTCGGTTTCCTCTGGTACAATGCGCCGCCTGCGCGCGTGTTCATGGGCGATACCGGATCGCTGGCGCTTGGCGGCATGCTCGGATCGGTAGCGGTCGCGGCCAAGCACGAGATCGTGCTGGCGATCATCGGCGGGCTGTTCGTTGCCGAAGCGCTCTCGGTGATGATCCAGGTCGGCTACTACAAGATGACCAAGAAACGCGTCTTCCTGATGGCCCCGATCCACCATCACTTCGAAAAACTGGGATGGAAAGAACCGACCATCGTGATCCGCTTCTGGATCGTGTCGGTGATCTTCGCGCTCATCGGTCTCGCCACGCTGAAACTCCGCTAGGACAGAAACGCGCATGATCCCGATCACCGAATATGCAGGGCGCGACGTGGCCGTGTTCGGCCTGGCGCGATCGGGATTGTCCGCCGCGCGCGCGCTCGCGGCAGGCGGCGCCATTGTGCATGCATGGGACGACAACGAGGCTGCGCGCGAGAACGCCGAGAAGGAGGGGGTTGTCCTCTCCGACATCAACGCCCGCGACTGGCGCGGCTTTGCGGCGCTCGTGCTGTCGCCCGGCGTGCCGCTGACGCACCCCAAGCCGCACCGCGTCGTCGAACTCGCGCGTGCGGTGGGCGTGCCGATCGTCGGCGACATCGAGCTCTTTGCGCGCGCCGTAAACGCGTTGCCCGCGCACGCACGCCCGAAGATCATCGGCGTCACCGGGACCAACGGCAAATCGACGACGACGGCGCTCATCGGCCACATCCTGAAGCACGCGGGCCGCGATGCGCGAGTCGGCGGCAATATCGGCACGGGCGTGCTCGATCTCGAAAGCCTGCACGCCGGCGCGCACTATGTGCTGGAGCTTTCGTCGTATCAGCTCGACCTGCAGGAGAGCCTGCGCTGCACGGTAGCGGTGTTCCTCAACCTCACGCCCGACCACCTCGATCGCCACGGCGACATGGCGGGCTACCTCGCCGCGAAACGGCGCGTGTTCCGCAACCAGGGCGCGGGCGACTGGGCGGTGGTCGGCGTCGATGACGCCTACGGCGCGCAAATCTGCACCGAACTCACGAGCGGCGCGCGCCAGGTGGCGCCGGTGTCGGCGGGGCAGGCGCTGAGCCGCGGCGTCTCCACGCTGGGCGGGCGTCTCTACGACGCGTTGAACGGGCGGGCTGAGCTTGTGCTCGACATGCGCGAGGCGCCGGCGCTGCCGGGCCGTCACAACGCGCAAAACGCCGCCGCCGCCTACGCGGCTTGTCGCGCGCTTGGCCTCTCCACGCGCGAAATCGTGGCCGGGATCGCGAGCTTTCCGGGACTCGAGCATCGTCTCGAACGCGTGGGCGAGATCGACGGCGTGCGCTTCGTCAACGACTCTAAAGCCACCAACGCCGACGCGACCGCGCAGGCGCTGGCCGTCTATCCCAGCGTGTACTGGATCGCAGGTGGCAAGATGAAGGATGGCGGCATCGACGCGCTGGAGAAATTTTTCCCGCGCATCACGAAGGCCTATCTCATCGGCGAGGCCGCGCCGAAACTCGCGCTGACGCTCGCCGGCAAGGCGCCTTCGGTGCAATGCGGCACGATGGAAAAGGCAGTGGCGCAGGCGTTCAAGGACGCGCGCGCCTCGAAGGATAAGGACGCCGTGGTGCTGCTTTCGCCCGCATGCGCATCGTTCGACCAGTTCAAGGACTTTGAAGTGCGTGGACAGCACTTCAAGAAACTTGTCGCCGCGCTTGATGACGTCGTCAGCCGGAAGGCAAGCGCGTGAACGCGATCCTCGAACAGGTTCGTCGCCATGAGCGCGCGCTGGTCGTGTCCTCGGGCCTCCTGTTGCTGTTCGGCTTTCTCTACGCGCTGACGGTGAGCCCGCAGGCCGCTGCGCGCATGGGCTACGAATCGACGTTCAATCTGGCCTTGCGACAGGGCGGGTTCGCGCTCGTCGGCGCACTCGCGATTGCGGGCGTATCGTTTCTGCCGCCGGTGGCGGTGCGTCGCGCGGGCGTGATCATGCTCGTGGGCGCGCTGGCGCTGCTCGCGGTGGTGCTGATGGTCGGGCACGAAGCGAAGGGTGCGCAGCGCTGGCTGCGGGTTGCGGGTATGTCGCTGCAACCGTCGGAATTCGTGAAGCCTGCGCTTGTGATTGCGATGGCGTGGATGTTGGCGTCCGGTGTCACGCAGCGGAATTTTCCGGGTGTCGCGCTCGCGTGCGGTCTCTACGGCATCACGGCGGCGCTGCTCGTGCCGCAGCCGGATTACGGGCAGACGGCGCTGCTCGGTCTCGTGCTCGGCGCGATGCTCGTGGCGGCGGGCGCGCCGTGGCGTTTCTTTGCGGGGGGCGCTGCGTTCGCGATCGTTGGCGGCACGCTCGCGTACAATTTCGTCAGCCATTTCCGCGAGCGCATCGATCTCTTCTTCAGCGCCGAGAACAAGGGCTTCCAGGTCACCAAGGCGCTGGAGGCGATCCAGAACGGCGGGCCGCTCGGGCGTGGGCCCGGCGAAGGCACGGTGAAGGTCTCGCTGCCGGACGCGCATGCGGACTTCGTCTATGCGGCCGCGACGGAAGAATTCGGCTGGCTCGCCTCGCTCGGCTTCATCGGGCTTTATGCGGCGATCGCGTGGTTCGGCCTGCGGCGGGCATCGCGGCTCGTCGATCCGTTCCAGCAGTTTGCGGCGTCGGGGCTCATCATGCTCTTCACGCTGCAGGCGGCGATCCATGTGGCGGTGAATGCAAGCGTCGCGCCCGCGAAGGGCATCACATTGCCGCTCGTCTCGTATGGCGGTTCGGCGATGATCGGTTCGGCGCTGACGATCGGTCTGGCGTTTGCGCTGTTGCGTGAACGTCCCGGAGCGTTTCTCCACGACAGGACGACAGCATGACCCGCACCGTTCTCGTCGCCGCCGGCGGTACGGGCGGGCATTTGTTTCCCGCGGCTGCGTTTTCCGGCGAGATGCGCGCGCGCGGCTGGCGCGTGGTGCTGATGACGGATGCGCGCGGGCGTCGCTACGCGGACGGTTTTCCGGCGGACGAAATCCAGGACGTGCCGGCGGCGACAATCCAGGGGATGAACCCGTTCAAGATCGCGGGCGCCGCGCTCAAAATTGTGAGCGGCATCGCGGCGGCGCGAAAGTCGCTCGCGGTAATGCAGCCGGCGGCGGTCGCGGGCTTCGGCGGCTACCCTTCGCTGCCGGCTCTGGAAGCGGCGCTGTCGCAGAAGCGGCCCGTGGTGATCCACGAACAGAACGCCGTGCTCGGCCGCGTGAACCGCACCTATGCGGCGCGCGCCACCGTGGTGGCGTGCGGCTTCGAGCGTCTCGACCGGCTTCCTGCGAGTGCGGCGTCGCGCAAGGTCGTCACCGGCAATCCCGTGCGGCCGGCGATCCTCGATGCGCGCAATGCGGGGTATCCGTCGGCGGCGCCGGGGCAGCCCTTGCGCATTCTCGTCACCGGCGGCAGCCAAGGCGCGCGTCTCTTCGGCGAAGTGACGCCAAACGCGATCGCCGCGCTCGACGCCGATCTGCGCGCGCGCCTCGAGATCACGCAGCAGGTGCGCGAGGAACAGGTGCTCATCGTGTCCGAAGAATATGCGCGCATGGGCGTGAAGGCGGAGGTGTCGCCGTTCTTCAAGGACATGGGCGTGAAGCTGGCGCAGGCGCATCTCGTGATCGCGCGCGCCGGCGCCTCGACGGTGACGGAACTGCAGGCGGCGGGCCGCCCCTCGATCCTCATCCCGCTCGCCATCGCCGCCGACGATCACCAGACCGCCAACGCCGAAGCGCTGAGCGGCATCGGCGCGGCGGACGTGATCGACGAACTCGAATTCAACTCCAAGACCCTGGCGCGCGTGCTCGCGCAGCGGCTGGCCAATCCGCATGATCTGGGCGTACGCGCGGCGGCGGCGCGCGCGAGCGCAAAGGTGGACGCGACGAAGGCGCTGGCCGATCTGGCGGAAGGGGCGGCGGGGTAGCGCCGCTTCGTCCCTTCTCCCCTTGAGGGGAGAAGGTGGTCGAGCGCAGCGAGACCGGATGAGGGGCTGGGCGCGTCTGCTGTTCGCCGATTGCGGACATTGGACGATTGCGCGAGTTTCGCTGCATTTCGACGGGAGGCGCGCTTTGGCCGAACCTGGATGGGAAGACGTGAAGCGCATTCCCGCTCCTGACGGGCGCCGCGAAGTCGTGATCCTACGCGGTCCTCATGGACGATACAGGTTCGACGCCCTCCGATGGCGCAAATACTACGAACCTTCGGATGCCGATGATGGACCGGTTGAGGGTGGCTGGTTGGATTGCGAACACCAAAGCGGACTGTACGAGACCGCAAGCGACGCAGAGCGCGAAGCGCGCGCCGCCACTCCATGGCTACGCACGTCTCCATGCTGAGCGTCCACTTTGGGCCAGACTCGGCGACACCGGCTCCCCTCATCCGGCCGCTGCGCGGCCACCTTCTCCCCTCCAAGGGGAGAAGGGACAGTCCTCGCTTTGTTCAACCTACGTCAGCGCCGAATACACCAGCGTCCGCAATTCCCGCCGCAGCGGATAGAGCGTCGACGGCAGCAGCTGCGTCATGAAGATCGCGATCAGTTCTTCCTTCGGGTCGATCCAGAAATAGGTGCTCGCCGCGCCGCCCCAGGAGTATTCGCCGACGCTGCCGGGCAGGAGCGTGCGGGCGGGATCGGTTGTGACCGCGAAGCCGAGGCCGAAGCCCACGCCGTCATAGGCCACTTCGCTGAACAGCGAACGCGACATGTCGGTGAGCGATTTACCGCCGGGCAGGTGGTTCATCGTCATCAGTTCGATGGTCTTGCGTCCCAGCAGGCGCTTGCCGCCGACTTCGCCGCCGTTGAGGAAGAGGCGGCAGAACTGCAGATAATCATGCGCGGTGGAGACGAGGCCGCCGCCGCCGGAGATGAAGGCCGGCGTTTCGAGATAGGCGCTCGTGCGCGCGTCGTCCTGACGGAAGATGCCGCCCTTCGGGGTCGCGGCGTAACAGCTCGCGAAGCGGTCGACGCCCCGCGGACTGACGGCAAAGCCCGTATCGTCCATGCCGAGCGGATCGAAGATGCGCTCCTTCAGGAATTGCGGGAACGGGACGCCGGAAATGATTTCCACGAGATAGCCGAGCACATCAGTGGCCACCGAATAGTTCCACGCATCGCCCGGCGAGAATTCGAGCGGCAGGCCGGCGAGCCCCGCGATCATCGCATCAAGCGTGCCCTTGTGCGGCAGTTCGCCGATGCCGTTCTTGCGATAGGCGGCGTCGACATTGGTGCGGTTCTGGAAACCGTAGGTGAGACCAGACGTGTGGCGCAGCAGGTCGACCATCAGCATCGGCCGCGCCGTGCGGCTCGTCTGGAACGTGCCGATGAAGCCCGCTTTGAACACGCCGAGGTCGCGCCACTCCGGGATGAAGCGGTGAACCGGATCGTCGAGCGCGACCTTGCCTTCCTCCACCAGCATCATGAAGGCCGCGCTCGTGATCGGCTTGGTCATCGAATAGATGCGGAAGACGGTGTCCTCGGCGATCTTCTCGCCGCGCTCGACGTCCGCGAAGCCCTGGACGCCGAGATGCGCCACCTCGCCGCCGCGGGCGACCATCGTCAGCGCGCAGGGCAGCTTGCCGGGGCCGATGTATTTCTCCGCGAAGTAGGTGTCGATGCGCTTCAGACGGGCGGCGTCGAGGCCGAGGCTCTTGGCGGACATGCGGGGTCTCCCTCATCCGGGCGATGGCGCCGCCTCGGCATAGCGCAGTTTGGACAATTAGCGCCGCCGCCGTCCAGTCCCACGTCCCGCGCTTGAACGGCGGCGCGGAATGGCGCACTCCCTCCCGCCACGCCGCCCCTGCCGGAGCACCCATGTCCATCCGCCGTCCCGTTCCCTTCGACACCGGGCCCGTCCATTTCGTCGGCATCGGCGGGATCGGCATGTCGGGCATCGCCGAGGTGATGATCAATCTCGGCTACAAGGTGCAGGGATCGGATGCGAAGGCGTCGGCCAACACCGAGCGGCTGGAAAAGCAGGGCGCGCGCATCTTCATCGGCCATGCGGCGGAGAACGTCGGCGAGGCGGGCGTCGTGGTGATCTCCTCGGCGATCAAGGGCGGCAATCCGGAAGTGGATGCGGCGCGCGCACGCGGCGCGCCGATCGTCCGGCGCGCGGAAATGCTCGCCGAGATCATGCCCTTGAAATGGACCGTGGCCATCGGCGGCACGCACGGCAAGACGACGACGACCTCCATGGTCGGCGCGCTGCTGGAAGGCGGCGGGCAGGACCCGACGGTGATCAACGGCGGCATCATCAACGCCTACGGCTCAAACACGCGCATGGGCGCGGGCGACTGGATGGTTGTCGAGGCCGACGAGAGCGACGGCACGTTCACGCGCCTGCGCGCCACGGGCGTCGTCGTCACAAATATGGATCCCGAGCATCTCGATCACTATGGCTCGGTCGAGGCGATGAACGAGGCCTATGAAATCTTCGTGGAGTCGATCCCGTTCTACGGTTTTGCGGTGATGTGCATCGATCACCCGCAGGTGCAGGCGCTCGCCGCGCAGATCGAGAACCGCCGCGTCATCAGCTACGGCTTCAACCCGCAGGCCGATGTCTGCGGCACCAATGTGCGCCCGTCCAAGGACGGCTCGACGTTCGATGTGGTGGCGCGCAAGCGCGGCGACGGACCGGGCGTGACGCTGCACGATCTCTTCCTGCCGGTGGCGGGGCGACACAATGTTCAAAATGCTCTGGCTGCAATTGCAGTTGCGCGCGAACTCGGCGTCGCCGATGGCGGCATCCGCAAGGGGCTGAAGGCGTTCGGCGGCGTGAAGCGGCGCTTCACCACCACGGGCTCGTGGAACGACGTGCGCATCATCGACGACTACGGCCACCATCCCGTGGAAATCAGCGCCGTGCTCAAGGCCGCACGCGAGATCACCGACGGGCGCGTCATCGCCGTGGTGCAGCCGCACCGCTTCACGCGCCTGCGCGATCTGTTCAAGGACTTCTCAACCTGCTTCAACGAAGCCGATGTGGTGGCCATCGCCGATGTCTATCCCGCAGGCGAGGCGCCGATCGAAGGCGTGGACGCCGAGGCGCTCGTGGCGTCGATCACGGCGCACGGGCACCGCCGCGCGTTGAAGCTCGGCTCATTTGATTTGCTCCCCGCACTCGTGCAGGCGGAAGCGCAGCCGGGCGACGTCGTCGTGTGTCTCGGAGCCGGCGACATCACGGTGCATGCCAACGCGCTGCCCGCCAAGCTCAACGGCAAGTGAGATGGATGGCGCCGGCGCCATGCCGCTCACGCGCGCCGGGGTCTACACCCGCGAGGTGAAGGCCTCGCTCGCGCGCATCTGGGAAAACGTGTTCGACTGGGAGCATCTGCCGAGCTTGCACGCGACGGATTTCGTGGCCTGCACGCTGCTTGATCGCGGACCCAAGGGCTGGCGCATACGTCTGGTGAACCAGCCGGGCGATGAGACGAAGGCGCAAATTCTTGAGCTGCATGCCGATCGCCCGCGACATCGCTATGTGGTGACGACGGTCGAAGGCCCCGGCGCCGGCAGCGAAATCCGCGTGCAACTGACGCCGCGCGCGCCGCGCGAAACGCATGTGGACGTGGAATTCCACGTCCACGAGACGCGGGCCGAACGCCTCGCCATGATCGGCGCGCGATACGTCGAGGTCTATGCGCGCCTGTGGGAGGAGGACGAGACGATGATGATCGCGCGTGAGCGTGCGCATGGTCGTCTGAAACGGCGCGCGATATCCTCGCGGGCGCCGAAGCGGATCGGCGCGCTCGAAGCGCTGCGCGAGAAGCTGCCGATGGTGGTGTCCTTTGGCGGCGAACAATTCCGGCTTGTCGAACTCGACGGGGCATTGATTGCGCACGCCGCGACGTGCCCGCACTGGCTTGGTCCGCTGGAAGGATCGCCGATCGAGAACGGCCGCGTGCGGTGTCCGTGGCACGGCTACGCGTTCGACGTGCGCAGCGGCGAGAGTTGCGATGGCCGTGGGCTGAAACTGGCGACGCCGCCACGCGTGGTGATCGCCGACGGCGTGGTGTCGCTGGAGGCGGCGCGCTGACATGGCGGAGGGACGTGAGGTCGGGATCGCCGGGGCGGGCGTCGCGGGGCTTGCGCTCGGCGCGCTGCTCATGAACGCCGGCTGGCGCGTCACCGTGTTCGACAAGCTGGAGCGTCCAGCGCCCATCGGTTCGGGGCTTATCCTGCAACCTGTCGGGATGGCGGTGCTTGCGAAACTCGGCGTCGCCGGTCGCGCGCGAGACCTTGGCGCGCGCATTGATCGTCTCTTCGGGCGCGTGAAGCCGACCGACCGCGTCGTGCTCGATGTCCGCTACCGCGCGCTCGATTCCACGAGCCACGGCGTAGGCATCCATCGCGGCGCGCTGTTTGAAATTCTCCACGATGCGGCGGTGAAGGCGGGTGTGACCTTCGAGACAGGTCGTGAAGTCCGCGGCGTGAAGGGCCGGCGCTTTCTCTTCGCGAACGACGCGGAGTCGGCGCCGTTTCACTTGCTCGTCGATGCACTTGGCCTGCGTTCGCCGCTGTCACCGAAGACAGGGCGTTCGCTTGCATATGGCGCGCTCTGGGCGTCGCTCGACTGGCCGGACGGCGCTGGTTTTGACGCGCATGCGCTGGAGCAGCGCTACGTTGCGGCGCGGCGCATGGTCGGCGTGCTGCCGATTGGCCGCTTGCGCGCCGACGCGCCGACACAGGCGGCGTTCTTCTGGAGTCTGAAGGGCATTGACCTTGGCGCATGGCGCACCGGCGCCATCGACGCGTGGAAGAGCGAAGTGCGCAACGTCTGGCCCGAAGTCGATCCGTTTCTCGTGCAGATCGCAACGCAAGACGATCTCGTCTACGCCACATATGCGCATCGCACGCTGCCGCATCCGGTCACGCGCGGCCTCGTGCATGTGGGCGACAGTTTCCGCTGCACCAGTCCGCAACTCGGGCAGGGCGCCAACATGGCGCTGCTCGATGCATTCGCGCTCGCGCATGCGCTGACGACGACGCCGGGGATCGATGGCGCGCTGGAGTCCTATGCCCGGATGCGCCTGTGGCACACGCGCCTCTACCAGACGGCAAGCTGGCTCTTTACACCGGTCTATCAGTCGGACTCCGAACTCCTGCCCTGGCTGCGTGACTGGATCGCCGGGCCGCTCTCGCGCATTCCGCCGGCGCCGCAGCTGCTCGCCGCGCTCGTCGCCGGCGCCATCGGCTCGCCGTTGAAGGCCATAAGCGCGGACCTGATGGACGCGCGCGCGGCGACGATGCTACCGAGCGCCGATGTTTCTTCCTGATCTTCCCCCCGTGCGCGGCAAGCTGCTGCGCAACGAGGCGCTCGCGCCCTACACTTGGTTCCGCGTCGGCGGCCCGGCGGATGCGCTCTTCATCCCCGCCGACCATCAGGACCTCGCCGATTTCCTGCGCGCTCTGCCGGACGGCGTGCCGGTCTATCCGATCGGCGTCGGCTCCAATCTCATCGTGCGCGACGGCGGCCTTGCCGGAGTCGTGATTCGTCTGGCGGGTCGCGCGTTCGGCGGCGTGGCGATCGATGCGGAAAAGAACCGGGTGATCGCGGACGCCGGCGCGCTGGACATGGCGGTCGCGCGGGCCGCGGCGAAGGCGGGGATCGCAGGTCTGGAATTCCTCGTCGGCATTCCCGGCACGATCGGCGGCGCGCTGACGATGAACGCGGGATGTTATGGCCGCGAGACGAAGGATATCCTCGTCTCTGCGTGGGGCTACGACCGCACCGGCGAGATGCGCGTGGCCGAGAATGTCGACTTCGGCTTTGCGTATCGAAAGACGCAGGTGGAGGGGATCATCTGGATCCAGGCCGTGTTTCAGGGAACGCCCGACGATCCCACCGCCATCGAGGCGCGCATGGCCGAGATCACTGCAAAACGCGAAGCCTCACAGCCGATCCGCGAAAAGACCGGCGGCTCCACCTTCGCCAATCCCGATCCGCCCGGGACGCCCCATCAGCGCAGTTCGTGGAAACTTATCGACGAAGCGGGCATGCGCGGTGCGCGACGCGGCGCGGCACAGGTGAGCGAAAAGCACTGCAACTTCCTCATCAACACTGGCGACGCCACGGCCGCCGATATCGAGGGCCTGGGTGAAGACGTGCGCGCCGCAGTGCTGAAGAAGCACGGCGTCGATCTTCACTGGGAGATCAGGCGGATCGGCCGGCCGTAGCGGCTACTGCCGCTTGGTCAGCGTGCGGTTCATGGATGTGGCGATGTCGTTCTGCTGCGCTCCGGCGTTCGCCGCCACGCGCGTCGTGCCGTAGAGCCCGCGCAGATACGCCATGTCCCACGGCGTCATCATTGCGGGCGACGTGGCGCCTTCGACGGGGCCGGCGAAGAGATTGAGCACCGTTGGGAAGGCGGAGGTGTCTGTCTGCGGCGCCAACTGCGCGAGCGACGCCATCGCCAGATAGTCCGCAAGGCCCGCGAACGAGAGGCCGTCCAGACGCGTCGCGTCGACGACGATGAAGACCGCGCCGAAATCGAGGCGCGTGTTGCGGCTGATGCGCGAGGCGCCGCTGACGGCAACCGTGGGCGCATCACCTGTAGCGTCGTCGCCCACTTCCATGCCGTGATCGGTGACGGTCTTGCTGACGTGCCACCAGCGCACCGGCGCGTCCGACGTCACGAACGCATTCAACGCATCGCGGCCCTGCGTGCGCACGCCGCGCGTGGAATAGTAGCCGAAGGCGTCGCGGTTGTTGTCGAGAACCTCATTGGTCACCTGATCGGCGTTCATGGTGACGAGGATGAGGATGTTGGCCTTGCAGCCGGGTTCGCCCACCTCAAGACCCACCTCAAGCGCACGCTGCGCGATACGGTCGATTACGGGACGCGCGAAGCGCCCCTTGAGACCTGAAATGCCGGGGCAGATGCGTCCGTCCCAGCGGGCGATCTGGTTTTCACCGCGCACCGCGACCGCAACCTCGCCGACAAAGGCGCGGACGGCCTCTTCGGTGCGCTCGGCGGTCACGACGATTTCCTGTTCGGTATTCGCGCCAGCGGGCGCCTGTTGGGCGCTGGCGGTTACACCGGTCTGCAGCAGCAGGGCCAAGGCGGATGCGGTCACGATACGGCGCAGCTTCATGGCGTCCTCCAAGAGTCGGCCGCTTACCATGCGCGCGTGGTTCCGCCCAGCGCGCCAGGTCCCTGCGGCGCTTTCGCGGCGCCCTGCAAGCGGCGCGCCATTGCCCGGCGACGACAGCGGCGCTATCTCTCGCCGGCGCGGGGACGACCACGCGTTTTCCTTCATCGTTGGGACGGCCCGACACCCGCAAAGAACGGGAGTGTATCCATGCCGTGGATCTATCTGGCCGTCGCCGGCGTCCTCGAGGTCGTCTGGGCCTATTTCATGAAGCAGTCGGCGGGATTCACGAAGCCCGCCGAGAGCGCGGTCACCATCCTCACGATGATCGCGAGCTTCACGCTGCTCGCGCTCGCCATGAAGGCGCTGCCACTCGGCACGTCCTACGCAATCTGGACCGGCATCGGCGCGGTCGGCGCTTTCATCGTCGGTATCGCGTTCCTCGGCGAGAGCGCCAACCTCCTGCGGGTGGCGAGCGCGGGCCTCATCCTCGCCGGCATCATCGGTCTCAAACTGGCAGCGCCGCCATGACCGCGTTGAGGTCCACCGGCTTGCCGACGACGACATAGTAGGCCGACCACGCCACGCCGAGAATGAGCACGGTGAGCAGCAGAGTGCCGCGCCAGGTGGAGCGCTCGTCGCGACCGGTCGGGGCGTCCATTGCGGGAAGGGGGTTCATGCGGTTTCTCCTGCGAGATGGCGCGGGTGCGCCGACGGTAAGGGCTTGCAGCGCCTTCAAACCCGACTGCGGGCGGGCGGCAGAGAGCGAGACGGCGCGCGCGGCGCGCAGGGGCAGGGGCGGACGGGTCGCGTCGAGGCGCACGAGCACGAGGCGTTTCTCCGCCGCAGCGGCCTCGCGCAGCATCGCGGTCTCGCCCGCCATCCGGCGCGACCAGAGCAGGACAAGCGTTTCGGCGGCGTCGAAGGCGTCCTTGTCGGACTTGAGGCTCGGCGCCTTCTGACGCGTTTCCACATCATGGCCGGCGTCCGCCAGCGTCCGCACAATGCGCGCGGCCACCCCCGCATCCGCGCTCGCGCAGGCGATAAGCACCCTTCCCATAGGTCTCCTCCGCCCCCTCGCTAGGCCCTCGCGGGGCGGGCGGTGAGGGAATTCGGCGGGCGCGGCAAGAGATCGTTAAGGGCGCCCCCAAAGGCGGCGCCCACCCCCCCTCGGGCGCTGAAAAAGGCGGCGCCGAAAAATACCTGCAAACTGCGCCCCGAACGGGCGTCGTTGCGGAGAAAACCTTAACCTCAACGCGCTTTAGCTGGTCTTTGATCTGGGAGCCTTGAATGGCGCGCGTCGCGGTATTGCTGGGGGGCTTGAGCCCCGAACGGCCGGTCAGCCTGAGCACCGGCGCAGGCTGCGTCGCAGCCCTGAAAAGGCTTGGCCACGAGGTCGGCGAGATCGACCCACAGGACGTCGACTGGATCGACCAGCTGAAGGCCTTCAAGGCCGACAAGGTCATCAACGTGCTCCACGGCGAGTGGGGCGAGGACGGGCGCGTGCAGGGCGTGCTCGAATATCTGCGCCTGCCGTACTCGCACTCGGGCGTGCTCGCCTCGGCGCTGGCGATGGACAAGGCCAAGACCAAGGCCGTGCTGGGCCTGTTCGGCATTCCGCTCGCGGCCGGCAAGCTGATGGATCGCCATGAGGCCGCCAAGGCGCATCCGCTGCCCGTGCCCTACGTCGTGAAGCCGAACGCGCAGGGCTCGTCCGTGGGCGTGTTCATCGTGCGGGAGGGCGCCAACCGCCCGCCCGAAGAACTGCTCGATCCCGACTGGCACTACGGTGAAGAGGTTCTCGTCGAGGAATTCATCGGCGGTCGTGAGTACACCGTCGCCGTGCTGGGCGAGAAGACGGGGCCGCGCGCGCTCGCCGTCACCGAAATCATTCCCGCCGGCGAGTGGTACGACTTCAACGCGAAGTACGCCGACGGCGGCTCGCGCCACGAACTGCCGGCCAAGATATCCGAGCACATGACGACAAGCATGATGCGCTGGGCCGAGATTGCGCATGAGGCGCTCGGCTGTCGCGGCCTCACGCGCTCGGATTTCAAGTGGGACGAGAAGACCGGCAAGGTCTGCCTCATCGAAGTGAACACCCAGCCCGGCATGACGCCCACATCGCTCGCGCCTGAGCAGGCCGCGCATCTTGGCATGAGCTACGACGAACTCGTCGCGTGGATACTGGAGGACGCCTCATGGCCCCGGTGAAACCGCGCAAATATCGCGGCAGGTCAGCGCCGCCGCCGCCGAAGGCAATGCCGCGTCTGGCGAAGATCAAGCTGGAAGGCGCAGCTTATGCCGAGCACGCCGCAAAGGCGCGCAAGGATCGCAAGCCCGGCGTGACACTGGCCGGCGCGCTGATCATCGGCGGCGCCGCGATCGCGGGCGCCTCGTGGATCGGCGGCAATCTCTTTTCCATCCGCGAAGCTGTGGCCGCGAGCGCCGATGGCGTGGCGACGGCTATCGGCTTCACCGCCACCATCGATGTCGAGGGCGTCGAAGGCCAGCGGCGCAAGGAAGTGGCTGAGGTCGTGCTGCCGGACGGACGCAAATCCATCGTCGGCACGAGCCCGCGCACGATGAAGGACAATGTGGAAAGCCTCGACTGGGTCGAAAGCGCCACGGTGCAACGGCGCTGGCCGTCGACAATCAAGGTCAGCGTGCAGCGCCGCGATGCGTTCGCGCTCTGGCAGGAAAACGGCACGCTCACGGTGGTCGATGCGGCGGGCGAGCGAGTCCACGGCGCGCCGCCCTCGGTCTACAAGAACTTGCCGCGCATCGTCGGCGCCGGCGCAGGCCCTGCGGCGGAGCCTGTGCTGCATGCGCTGGAAGAATTGCCGCTGACGCGTGCGCGCCTTGCGGCGTTCGTGCGCGTCGGCGAGCGGCGCTGGAATCTCAATCTGAAGAACGGCCTCGTGGTCATGCTGCCGGAGGAAGACCCCGTCGGCGCAATGGCGCGGCTTGAGAACCTGCAGACGCAATACCGTGTGATGGACGGCGCCTACATCCGTCTCGATCTCCGCGAGCCCGGCCGCCTGATCGCGCAGCCGCGTCCGCCGGTCGTCGCCACCACCGCTGCGCCCCGCGAACCCGCGCCGCGTCTTCTGCCGCAGGGCGCCTGAGATGGGCGCGTTCGAGGCCCGTCTCGGCCTGCGCGACCGCACCGGCGGACACCCGCCGCTCGCCGCCGTCGACATCGGTTCGGGCAAGATCGCCTGCCTGATCGCCGCCGCGCCTGCGGACGGCCCCTCCGAACTCGCCATCGACATTCTCGGCGTCGGGGCACTGGCGCTTCGCCACGGCGGCGGCTGCGTCACCGATCCCGACACGCAGGTGCGCATGTTGCGCGTGGCCTGCGACCAGGCGCTGCGCATGGCCGGTGACGCGATGCCGGCGTTCGCCACCGCCTACGCGGGCGGCGATCTCGTCACCACGCGCGCCACCGGCGTCGTGCGGGTGAAGAAGGGAATTATCACGCCGAAGGACGTTTCGGCCGCCATCGCCGCCGCACGCGTCGCCGCCGATCTCGAAGGTCGCCGTCTGCTGCATTGCCAGCCCATCGGCTACAGCATCGACGACAACGAACCGATCGCCGATCCGCGTGGTCTCGACGGTCAGGAACTCGCCGTTGAGGTCTGCCTCGTCCACGCGCCCGCCGAAGCGGTCGCGGCGCTGGAGGAGACGATCGTGCGCGCGGGCTTTTCCGAGCCTGTCTTCGTCGTCGCCGGTCCGTTCGCCGCTGCGCATGCGGTGCTGAGCGCCGAGGAGCGCGAGGCCGGCGCGGTCGTCATCGACTTCGGCGAAGCCCAGGTCGGCATTGCCGTGTTCGAGGACGGCGAGCTGCGGCACGCCGAGACGCTGTCGGGCGCCGGCGCGCGCCTGACGCTTGATCTCGCCGCGCGCCTCAACACCACCTTTGCCGTCGCCGAGCGCGCCAAGCTGGCGCACGGGGCTTTGTCGGGGGACTATGACCTCGGAGAGGCGCTGGAAGTGCCGACTCTCGGCGAGGACGGACGACTGGAGCAGGGGCGCGCGTTGCGCGGCGCCTTTGCCGAAGCATTGTTGCCGCGACTGGAAGAGATTTTCGAGCGCATCGGCCAGCGCCTGAGCCTCGCGGGGTACGGCGCGGCGCCTGCGGGCTACGGCGTGGCGCTCACAGGCGGCGTGTCGCTGACGCCCGGCATTCGCCAGATCGCGCATCGTATCCTCAAGCGGCCGGTGCGCCTGGCGCAGCCTGTGAATTTCGCCGGCTTCGAACATGGCGCCGCATGCGCCACCCATGCGCTGGCGACGGGCGTACTGCGCTGTGGATTCTCGCGGCTCGCGGCCGCCGCTCCACAGCCGGTGCGCGCCCGCATGGTCGCCGGTCCCGCCGTTGTGCGCGAAGGGGCGGGCGTCGGCGGCGGTGCGGTGGTCACGCAGGCCGTCGCATGGATCAAAGAAAATTTCTGAAGCTGCGTTCGACCGCTGGCGCAGTGCTTCCGAGTCTGTGAAAACAGGTCCTCCGGGGCCATATGCGCGTCTGCGACATCCCCAAGGTCTGTGAACTATGATTCATGTGAACGCGCCGTCCGTGAACGAACTTAAACCGCGCATCGTGGTGTTCGGCGTCGGCGGCGCGGGCGGCAACGCCGTGAACAACATGATCGACGCCCGACTGCAAGGCGTTGAATTCGTTGTCGCGAACACGGATTCGCAGGCGCTGCTGCGCGCCAAGACCGACAACCGCATCCAGCTCGGCGCCGCGATAACCGAGGGCTTGGGCGCCGGCGCGCGTCCGGAAGTGGGTCAGGCGGCGGCGCAGGAGTCGACGCCCGAGATCATGGAGTTCCTCGAGGGCGCGCACATGGTGTTCGTCGCGGCGGGCATGGGCGGCGGCACCGGCACCGGCGCAGCCCCCGTCATTGCGCGCGCGGCGCGCGAACGCGGCATCCTCACGGTCGCCGTCGTCACCAAGCCGTTCCATTTCGAAGGCCAGCGCCGCATGCAGCTCGCCGAAGCGGGCGTGCAGGAACTGCGCAAGCACGTCGACACGCTGATCGTCATCCCGAACCAGAACCTGTTCCGGATCACCAACGACCGCACGACGTTCGCCGAAGCGTTCCAGATGGCCGACCAGATCCTCTATTCGGGCGTGCGCGGCGTCACTGACCTCATGGTCATGCCCGGCCTGATCAATCTCGACTTCGCCGACGTGCGCACGGTCATGGCCGAGATGGGCACCGCGATGATGGGCACGGGGGAGGCCAGTGGGCCGAACCGCTCCATCGACGCCGCCCACGGCGCGATCACCAATCCGCTGCTCGACATCGTGTCGATGAAAGGCGCCAAGGGCGTCCTCATCAACATCACCGGCGGTTTCGACATGACGCTTTACGAGGTCGACAGCGCCGCCAACGAAATCCGCGCCGAAGTCGATCCGAACGCCAACATCATTCTCGGCTCGACGTTCGACGAGCACATGCACGGCTCCATGCGCGTCTCCATCGTCGCCACCGGCATCGACGATGACGCGATCGTCTCGATGAACACGGTCGTGCCGCCCGCGCGCAAAGCCGCTGACGTGTACGGTTCGGCGCCACAGCGTCGTCCGATACCGGGCGCCGAACAGCTGCCGCAGCTTACGCCCACCGCGCCTGCCGTCGGCGCCTACGACGAACCGCGCCCGACTTTCGCGCGGCGTCCTGAAGAACCAAAGAAGGCGGGCTTCAACCTGTTTGGCTGGATGAACGGCGGCGAGGCCGAACAGCGCCAGCCGCCTGCGCCGCCCGTCGTCGAGCACGAACCCCTCGTCCATGACGACGCGCCCCCGAACGACGAGGACCTGGAAATTCCCGCGTTCCTCCGCCGGCAGATGCACCCGCGGTAGGCGGCTTCGTCCGTTAGCTTTCGCTCTTCAGCCGCTCCAGCAGCGGCGCGTCCCTTGGCGTAAGTTTTCCCTCGTTCTTCAGGTCTTCCAGCATCGCCACGGCGCGGCTGCGGTGATCGTGGTGATCGTTTTCGCCGAGGGTGGCGAGGAGGGCGTGGACGACAGCCTGAAAGCGGCGCGTGCGCGGGTCGGTGGGATCGAGCGTGCGCAGACCCTCTGCGATCTTCAGTTCCTGCTCCCACGCGCTGCGTGCGCCGTGAGTGTCGCCAGCGGCGGAGGCGGCCATGCCGAGGCGTTCGAGGCAAATCGCGAGATCGCGCTTTGTCGATGGATCCTGCGGCGCCTTGCGGGCGAACGCGATGCGCGTCGCCAGGCTCGCTTCAAAGCGCTTCCGGGCGTGTTCCGCATCGCCGGCGGCGAGCGCCACGTCGCCGAGCTTGGTGTCGCTGACCGCGAGATCGCGCGCCCACATGCCGGGGGTCGTTTCGAGCGCCGCGAAGCGCGCACGCAGATCACGCGCCGTGTTGAAATGCGCGACCGCCGTCTGCGCATCGTTCGAGCGCATGGCGACGTCGCCGCAGCGGTCGTGCGCAACAGCGCTCTCGCGCGCCCAGAAGGCGCTCGCCGGATCGCGCAATGTCCACGTGGAGATGATTGCGAGGCCTTCCTTGAATGCATCGCGGGCGGAGTCGAGGTTGTTCTCCGCAAGCCCCGTTTCACCCACGCGCGCCCACAGGCCCGCAAGTTCGCGCGCGGAGTCTGGATCGTCGGGCTTGCGCTTCACCAGCCGGTCGACGACGCCGATGCCCTGCCAGTAGCTCGCGCGCGCCACTGCGTGATCGTTCGACGCGCGCGCGGCGTCGCCGAGCTTGCGCCACGAGAGCGCCAGATCGCGCGCCCAGTCGGTGTTGCCGGCGTCGCGCACTGCGAGTTGCGTGCGCACGGCAAGTCCGCGCTCGTGCGCCGCGCGCGCCGCCGCGTGATCGCCTTCCGCGCGCGCGAGATCGCCGAGCTTGGCCCAGCTGGTCCCCAGATCGCGCGCCCATTCGGGATTGTTGGTGTCGCGCGTGATCAGCCGCTCCATGAGGCGGCGCTTTTCCTCGAAGTGCACGCGTGCGCGCGCCAGATCGCCGATCGCCATCGCTAGATCGCCCAAGCGTTCGTGACCGACGCCCACGTCAGCGAGAAGCTGGCCGTTGTCGGGCTCGGACTCCGCCAGTTCGACGCTCACCTGCAGGCTCTGCTCGTAGCCGCGCCGCGCCTCGGCAGTTTCACCCTTCATGGCGGCGATGTCGGCGAGACGCCCCCAAGCGAGCGCGAGGTTGCGGCGGATCTCCCGGTCCTCGGGCTCCTGGCGGCTCAGCTCCTCATGGACGGTCCGGAAGGCGTTGAAGGCCTCGCGCGCCTCTTCCAGCCGGCCTGCCCGCATGGCGAGGTCGCCCAGGTCGTGTGCCGCCACGGCGCGCTCACGTGGGTCGCGGGCGAACTTGAAGCCGCGCACGGCGCAGTCCCAGGCTGCGGCATTCTCACCTGCTGACGATAATGTCCGCGCCAGACCGAGGTGGGCGGCAAAGTGCTCAGGGTCGAGGGCAATGGCCCGTTCGAAGGCCGCGATCGCCCGCTGGTGGTCGAAGCCGCGCGCCAGCGCACCGGCCCGGCGCGCCGCCTCCGCCGCCTCCGGGCCCTCGCCCGATTGCGCGCGCGCCATGAGGTTTTCGTAGGTTCGACGGGCTTCGTCGATGGAGGTGGAGGGCGTCGAGATCATTGCGATTGGGTTTGATACACGTTTCAGGGGAAGCCAAGGCCCGTCGTGAACCAATCGTCACCGGTCACGGCTTCAGAGGTTAACCGTCACAAACCGTAATCGTCTTTGAGTTGAGGTGAGGGCGCCGGTTCCGTAGCTGATCGGTTGGGGAAGAGGGTTCAGCCCAAAGGTTCATGCGCGTGGAACTGCAGCACACCATTTCGAGCCCGGCGGTTTGCGCGGGCGTCGGCGTCCATACTGGAGCGCGCGTGCGGCTGTCGATCCGCCCAGCGCCGATCGGGACGGGCATCATCTTCGTCCGTGGAGATGAGAAAGTCCGCGATTCCCGCATTCCCGCAACCGCAGATTACGTAGCGTCCACAAACTTGGGCACGACGCTCCGCAACGCCGCGGGTGTCGAAGTCGCCACCGTCGAGCACTTCCTGGCCGCATGCGCAGGTCTTGAGATCGACAACCTCTTCGTGGAAGCGGACGGCCCGGAACTGCCGATCCTCGACGGCTCCTCGGCGCAGTTCGTCCAGCTGTTGCTCAGCGCCGGTCGCAAACAGCAGGTCGCCGCGCGCCGCAGCATCGAGATCGTCGAGCGCATCGCCGTCGCTTCTGGCGACAAGTCAGCGTCGCTTGAGCCCGCCGAACGGGCCGAGTTCGACGTCACCATCCGCTACAAGGACGCCCCGATCGGCGTTCAGCGCCGCCGCTACTTCCCCGGCCGGGACGCCTTCCTGACCGAGATTGCGGATGCGCGCACGTACGGCTTCCTGTCGGACGTGGAAAAGCTTCACGCCATCGGCCGCGGCCTTGGCGCCTCCTACGAGAACACTGTCGTCATCGACGAGGGCCGCGTGGTCAACGAGGACGGCCTGCGCTTCGAGGACGAATTCGTCCGCCACAAGATTCTCGACGCCATCGGCGATCTCGCGCTCGCGGGCGCACCGATTCTGGGCCGCTACACCGCCGACCAGCCAGGCCATGCGCTCAACGTCAAACTGGTTCAGGCGCTGCTGGACACCCCCCGCGCCTGGCGCTGGGCGCCGCCGGACGTCGTGGCCGCCATGGCCGAACGGCGCACGCCCCTGTTCGCGGCCGCCGGCTGAACGATCGGGTGAAGCCGCCCCCAAGATCGCCCCCAAAGTCGCCCGGGGGATCGCCTCGGGGGCGCCTTTTTTCGAGATCATGAACCTCTGCAGCGCCGCAGCTTTGCGGCGGCGCGCGGCTCATGTATTCCAGCCGCTTCCATTGGGGAGCCGCCGCCGTGTCACTGGCGCCGGCCGAGACAACAGCCGACCGGGCAAGATCCCGGCGGCCCACGAGGGCCCGTCCGCATGATCCACCGCTCCAAGCGCCTGACGCAGGTCTTCCTCGCGCTCGCGCTCACCGGCTCCCTCGCCGCCTGCGCCGGGAATGAGAAGGAGCAACGGCTCCAGTACCAGGAACAGCCGGTCGAGCAGCTCTACAACCGCGCCGCCGACCTCATGGACCAGCGCCGCTGGACGGAAGCCGCTACGGCGTTCGAGGAAGTGGAGCGCCAGCACCCGTATTCGTCGTGGGCGCGTCGTTCGATGCTGATGACGTCCTACGCCAAGTACCAGTCCAACCAGTACGACGAGAGCATCGCGGCCGCGCGGCGCTTCATCCAGCTGCACCCCGGCAACGAGGGTGCGCCCTATGCGTACTACCTGATCGGCATCTGCAACTTCGAGCAGATCATGGACGTGGGTCGCGACCAGAAGACCACCGAACTCACGCTCGATGCGCTGAACGATGTCGTGCGCCGATTTCCACAGAGCGACTATGCGCGCGATGCGCGCCTGAAGATCGACATGGTCTATGACCAGCTCGCGGGCAAGGAGATGGAAGTCGGGCGTTTCTATCTCAATCGCGAGCAACACCTCTCGGCGATCAACCGGTTCAAGAAGGTGATCGACGATCCGAACTTCCAGCGCACGAGCCATGTGCCGGAAGCGCTGCATCGCTTGGTGGAGTCCTATCTCTCGGTGGGCCTGATCGAGGAAGCGCAACGCTCTGCGGCCATCCTCGGCCACAACTTCCCGGGCGATAAATGGTACGAACGTACCTACGCCTTGATGGGCGAACGCGGCGTGACGCCGGTGGGTGAACCCGAAGCGCGCCGCCGCGGCTGGCTCTCGCGCCTGTTCTAGGCGGACATGATCTTTGATCGCAGGCAGGCCATTGTCGGCGGCGTCCTCGCCATCGGCGCTTGCGCGCACACGCCGACAGGAGCGGAGAACATGTACGGACTTATCGGGAAGATGACCGCCAAGTCTGGCCAGCGCGACGCGCTGATCGCGGTGCTGATCGACGGCGTCGCCGGCATGCCGGGGTGTTTCAGCTACATCGTCGCGCAGGACCCGGCGGACGCCGACGCCATCTGGATCACCGAAGTCTGGGACAGCGAGGAGAGCCACAAGGCCTCGCTCGGGCTGCCGTCGGTGCGCGAGGCAATCGCCAAGGGCCGCCCGATGATCGCCGGCATGGACGCAGGCCAGGTGACGCGGCCCGTGGGTGGGCACGGTCTGGCGCGCGCCTGACGGGAGCGACCTTGGTTGCGCGGCGCGGCTTCAGCTAAACTCGCGCCATGTCCGACCTTCGCGCCATCGCCGCCGAGAACCTCACGAAGAAGCAGGCTCAGGCCGAACTCGCCGCGCTCGCCGACGAAATCGCGGGCCATGACGCGCGTTACTACCAGAAAGATGCGCCGAGTATTTCTGACGTCGAATACGATGTGCTGCGTCAGCGCAACGCCGCCATCGAGGCGCGTTTCCCCGATCTGAAACGCACCGACAGTCCGACCGAGCGAGTGGGCGCCGTCGCAGTCGAGAAGTTCGGCAAGATCCGGCACGGCGTGGCGATGCTGTCGCTCGACAACGCGTTTGCCGACGAGGACGTGAGCGCCTTCGTGCAGAAGCTGCGGCGTTTCCTGTCGTTGCCGGAAGACGCGGCGCTCTCGATCACGGCGGAACCGAAGATCGACGGGCTGTCTGCGAACCTGCGCTACGAAAAGGGCGTGTTGATGCTCGGCGCCACGCGCGGCGACGGCCGCGAGGGCGAGGACGTCACGGCGAACCTGCGCACCATCGCGGACATTCCCGCAAAGCTGAAAGGCAAGGCGCCCGATCTCATCGAAGTGCGCGGCGAAGTGTTCATGGAAAAGGCTGCGTTCAAGGCGATGAACGAACGCGCGCTCGAAGCCGGTGGCCAGACCTATGTGAACCCGCGCAACTTCGCCGCTGGCGCATTGCGCCAACTCGATCCAGCGATCACCGCTACGCGGCCCCTGCGCTTCTACGCGCACGGCTGGGGCGAAATATCCGCGCCGCTCGCCGACACGCAATCGGGCGCGATGGATGCGCTTGAGGCGATGGGCGTGCTGGTCAATCCGGACATGCGCGTTTGCCGGAGCGCGGACGAACTGCTTGCCGCCTACCGCAAGATCGGCGAGGGACGCGCAAAGCTCGCCTACGAAATCGACGGCGTCGTCTACAAGGTGGACCGCCTCGATCTGCAGCAGCGCCTCGGCTTCGTATCGCGCAGTCCGCGCTGGGCCATTGCCCACAAGTTCGCGGCCGAACAGGCGCAGACGGTGCTCGCGGGCATCGACATCCAGGTCGGTCGCACCGGCGCGCTGACGCCGGTGGCGCGGCTGGAGCCGGTGTTCGTCGGCGGCGTTACGGTGACTAACGCGACGCTGCACAACGCCGACTATATCGCCGGCAAAGGCGCCGACGGCGCGCCCATCCGCGACGGCAAGGATCTGCGTGTCGGAGATACGGTGGTCATCCAGCGTGCGGGCGATGTGATCCCGCAACTCGTCGATGTGGTGCTGGAAAAGAGACCGAAGGGCGCCAGGAGATTTGCATTTCCCACCGAATGCCCGCGCTGCGGATCGCACGTGGCGCGCGAGGTGGAAGGCGAGACCGGCGTCGTCGCGCGCTGCACCGGCGGCTTGAACTGTCCGGCGCAGACGGTGGAGCGGCTGAAGCATTTCGCGTCGCGCCGCGCCATGGACATCGAAGGTCTCGGCGACAAGCAGATCGAGGAGTTCTTCGAGATCGGCCTGCTGAAGGAGCCCGCCGACATCTTCCAGCTCTCGCAGCATCGCGACGCGACTATGGAGCGCGAAGGCTATGGCGAGAAAAGCCTGACCAATCTCTTCGCCGCGATTGACGCGCGCCGTACGCCCGACTTGTCGCGTTTCCTCTTCGCGCTCGGCATCCGCGACATCGGCGAGACGACGGCGGGCGTGCTCGCTCGGTATTTCGAGACGTGGGAGGCGTTCGAGGCGGCGTGTCTCGCGGCGGAGAAGGGACGGCCGGGGGAGGCGTATGTCCGGCTCACGCTGATCGATGGCGTTGGCCCCGGCGCGCGCGATGCACTGTTGAAAGCGGCGCCTGCGCTCGAAGCCACGGGTGATCTTTTTGACGGCGCGCCGCCATCGATTAAAGGCGTGAACACGCGGGCATGGCAAGGGCTGACGCAGGCCTTCGGCGATAGGACCGCGGTGATCGCTGCACTGAAAGCCGCCGCTGCGCAGCAACCGCAGGAAGCCTTCGACGCGTTGGTGAAGATCGACGGCGTCGGTCCGGTCGCTGCGGAGCGGCTCTGCGATTTCTTCGGCGAGGCGCACAATCGTGCAGCGATGGCGCGCCTGCTGAATGAGGTGACGCCGCAAGCGGAAGCGCGCGTCGCCACATCCAGCCCGGTGGCGGGGATGACAGTCGTGTTCACCGGCACGCTGGAAAAGATGAGCCGCGACGAAGCGAAGGCGCGCGCGACCATGCTCGGCGCGAAAGTCTCCGGCAGCGTGTCGAAGAAAACCGATCTTGTCGTTGCGGGACCGGGCGCGGGATCGAAACTGAAGGACGCCGAAGCGAACGGCGTGAAGGTGATCGACGAGGATGCGTGGCTGGAATTGATCGGGGATGCGTAAAGAATGCGGGCCATAAGCCCGCGCTCCAACTCGCGGAAAGCGAGAACATTACGAACAGGTAGTCCGATCGCGGACTCGTTCATCGACACCGGCCGGGAGCGCCGGCGTCCTGCCGGCAAATCGTTTCCCCGTAGCGCGCATGATGCCGGCGAGACGCCGGCGCTCCCGGCCTGCGGTGTTTTCAGGATTCAATCCGACCGGGTCGCGGGCCCCCTTATGATCCCGCCCATGAAAGCCTTCGCGCTCCCGCCAGAAACGGCAGCATGGACCAGCGCCCTGCAGACGGACCTCCGCCTGTGGGTGCTGATGCTCGTCGCCTGGATGGCGAGGTATATGCCTTCGCGGTGGATGCGGTTGTGGTTGCAACAATCCATCCGTGACGCGCGGAAAGACGTGAAGCTGCTGATCTTCGCAAAAGTGCTGATGCGTTTGCGACATCGCGCAGTCGATCATCGACATCAAGTCGCACAACCCGCCGCCATCTCCGCGCCGCCGGGATTCCGGCTGCGGCGCAGGCGCACCAAGACCCTGAACCTCGTCACGCGTGGCATCCGCCTGCGCACATTGGGTGAAGTGCGAAAGGTGATCGAGACCATTGATCGCGTCGTCACGCACGCGCTGCGCCGCCTGCCGATGACGATCCTCACGCACCAGCTCGTCGGGGTGGCGATACCGGCGTGCGCGTTCGATTGCTGCGCTCCCGCGCCTGCCAAACAGGCCGCAGACACATCATGACTATTGAAACGGGACCGCCGGCGCCGCGCCGGCAATCGGTATCAAAGCCACGCGAGATTCCCCGGAGTCTGGCGCCGCGCCTGCGTGCCGGCGGGGCGCCGGCGGCCCTCATCGCTGAAAGCGGCGCGCTCTTATCGAGGCGGTCCCTGCGGCGGACGCGGCGCAGCAGCGGGCGGCGCCACGACTTCGTAATAACCTTGCGGACGCAGGCCGCGCTGCAGCGAACGCTGCAAAGCGGCGCGCAGTTGCGTGCGGTCCCCGACGAGGCACGTCTGGCTGTCGAGATAGTCGATCTTGAGTTCGCTGCGGTCGGCGTCGGTCAGGCCACGGCATTCGGGCGCGTACGTCCACACGCGTGGGCCGTCGATCTTGGCGATGCCGTAGGTGGCGCGCCCGCCCTCGATCACCTGCGCCACCAGCCACACGCGATCCAGCGGCGCGACGCGGTAGGTGATGCGCTCGCGCGGGTTGGCGAGCGAGACGATCTCGTAGGCGTCGCCGGTCCAGCGGAAGAGGACGGCCTCCGCGAGCGGCCCGCCGCCCATGCGGTCGAAGGCGACGTGCTTGGCATACCCCTCGGTTCCGAACACGCGCACGCTCTCGCGCGCTGTCACCAGCGGCTCGCGAGAGGCGAAGCAGCCGGGCAGCAACGTGACGCCCGTCCCAAGGACGAGCGCTCGGCCGAGGCCGGTGAGGAGGGTGCGACGGTTCAAGCGCGCGTCTATCGGCGGCGAGAATGGCGAATGCGGGGCGTTGTGACGTCACACCTCCATGATCGGTGCGGTGTGTTCGTTCTCGGTGCGCTTCTTTTCTTTGAGCACGGCGAAGGAGGTGGCCATGCCGAAGGAGCCGTCAGCAGGGGCCGTGATGTTGTGGGCGGCGTAGAGCCGCTGCTGCAGCGCGCGCACAGAGTCGCCACGACTGCCGTGGCGCAGCCGTCTGTAGCCGTTCTGGAAGTCCGTTGCCATGATAGTGCAACGCAGCTTCAAGTCCGGTGAGCAGCATGTAGTGGAACGTGCCGCCCTTTTCCGGCTCGGCCGCCACCGAAAAGCCGTCAGGTTTTGTGAGCCCGCAGACATCCCGGAACGTGCGCCATGCACCGTGCGCGAAGTTACGTTCCGGCATCTGGTAGCCGCCCGGGATCACCTGGCATCCCTGGGAGGAAAAGAGCGGATAGGAAGCGCGCGACCCGCCGGCGTGGAGATTGTGGCTGGCGCCCTGTGTCCACATGTCCTCGGCCTGGAAGGGATCGTAGCTGAGGTCGTTCGGCGTGCGCAGCACCACGTATTCCTGGTCGATGCGCAGCGCGCCGCGCTGAGGGTATTGCGCCGATCCGTGCGTTCCGGAGCGGTAGCGGTAGAAGCCCGTCGGCAGGAGGCTGCAGCCGTAACCCTTGTACGGAACGAAGGCGTGCACCAGACCCGCTTCCGGTACGGTGGAGGCGCGAAAGAGCGTGATCTGGTTATCCTCCAGGCGCCACACGCCGATCATGCAGCGCATGTCCACATGGTTGGGTGTGACCACGCGCATGCGGTGCTTCGCAGCCCACGGCGCCGACGCCGCGCCACTTTCGAGCTGACAGCCGCGCAGGCCGAACGTGAGCGTGCCGCGTTTCAGTATCGAAAGGTCGAAGGCGTTGCGCTCGGCCAGGAAGCGCAATGTGGCGCCGCTCAGTTCAAAGCCTGCATCGGTGCTGCGCTGAAAGCCGCCGACGAGTTGGTTGCCAATGCTGCGCGTGGAGAGATGGCGATAGTCCGACGCACGTTCGTCGCGCGGCCAGATGGCTGGCGGACGTTGAAAGCCTGTCTGCCAATAGTTCTTGGCGACCTGCGGAGGTGTCCAGCCCGGAAGCGGGCCGGCAATGATCGTGGAGCGGGTCGCCAGGTCGCCGCGTTGCGCTGCTTCCTGGAGGCGACGCACGCGCTCGCCGTTCTCGGTCCATGGCGCCACTATCGTGTCGACGCCGTTCGCCCCGATGACGGCGATTCCGGAGGCCGCAAGCGCTGGCAGCTCAATCGCGGCGGCGGCGTCGTAATCGACCATGCTGTCAGGGTCTGAGCCGGCTTGGGCGAAAGCAGCGCCCGAGCCTGCGCCCGCAGCGAGCGCGGCGGCGGCTGACCGGGCAAAATCCCGTCTGTTCATCATCCCCTCCATTGTGTCCGTCGTAACCTTAGCGCCTGGCGAGGGGCTGAAAAGGGGCGGTGGCAGGCTGTGCGGGCGGTCTTCGGTTAGAATGCTCTTTCTAGACACTCTCCCTAGAACCGGCGGCGATGGCGCGTGGGTCGCGCCGACCGGAGTTTGAAATCATGGCGACGAAGAAGCTGAAAGTGATCGAAAAGGCGCAAGCCGAGGACGTGGCGCGCAAGATCTGGCTGGCGGGCGTGGGCGCCTACGGCCGCATGTTCGCGGAAGCCGGCGATCGTGTCGGCAAGGCGGCGGGCTCGGCCAACGACCTGTTCGAGCAGCTCGTCGCGCGCGGCGAAGCGCTTGAGGACGTGGTGCGCGATCGTCTCGAAGGCAACGAAGCGACTCAGAAGGTCGCCGGTGTCATCGGCAAGATCCAGGATTTCCGCGCCGAACAGCGCGCCGCGCTGAAGTCGCGCGTGGAAACGGTCCGCAAGGCCGTGGACGGCGCGATCGCCCCGTACAATCCGCTGGCGCTCGCCAAGCAGGTGGAAGAACTCAGCCAGCGCGTGGAAGCGCTGGAAGCCAAGCGCGTCGGCGCAAAGCGCGTGGCAGCGAAAGCCGCTGTGACGAAGGCGCCGCGTCGCGCCGTCGCCGCCGCGCGCCGCACGAAGCGCTAGACCGCCAACGCCTGGACGGGCGCCATGATCTCGGACGCCGCGCGCGCGATCTGCGTGCGCGGCGCACCGGGGGCGCCTTCAAGATCCAACTGGACCAGCTTGAACGAAAGTCCGAGCACGATCTGGCGGGCGAGCCCGTCGACCAGTTTCGGTTTCACCTTGATCGCGCCGCGTTTGGCCAACCCGTTCAGGATGTCGACCACACAACCGTACTGCGCGCTCATCACGCGGCGATAGCGGGGGCTGAGTTCCGGGAACGCCTTCGTCAGCGCCCCGGCTTCACGAAAGAGAAAGCGCATGTCGTGCGTCTCCTCCAGCAGGATGCGGATCTGGGTTTCCATCTCGGCGACGTCTGCATCGGGCTTCGCCAACGTCTCCACCGCGCCGTCGAGCACGAGCGCCAATTCCGCCTCGTAGGCGGCGAAGAGGGTCGAGACGATCTCGGCCTTGCCCTTGAAATGGTAATAGAGGTGCCCCGGAGAGATGCCCAAGGCGGCGGCGATATCGACGGCGGAAAGCCCGCTCACGCCCTCCTCGTTGAAGAGGGCGAGCGAGGCCGTCAGGATGCGGTCGCGCGTCTTCACTGAACCCGGTCTCCCGTCCGCGCCGAAGCGCGTTGACTCAAGGGCATATGGCCCCGCACCTTTCCGCAACTTGAACCCAACAAGCGAATCCGCACGCCAGAGGCGGATCAGGGCAGGGAGCGATCGAATGGCTAAAGGCGGCTTGGACCTCGGTCCGGATGCCCCGGATCACGTCGTGGCGCTGAACCCCATCGTCGGGCTCGCGCGCGAGGATCTGATGGGCGCAGTGGCGGTGATGCTGCGCGAGACGGCGGGCAAGCCCGTGACGGCCGTGAAGCATCTGAAGACCTTCTCGGAAGACGTGGTGAAGATCGTGACGCAGAAGTCCGACCTCGCGCCCGATCCGCGCGACAAGCGCTTTCTCGATCCGACTTGGGCGAAGAACCCGTTCTACAAGGCCGGCATGCAGTACTATCTCGCGGTGCAGAAGGGCACGGCCGCGTGGATGAAGGATCTGAAGCTCGATGAGCTGGAGCGCGCGCGCGCCAACTTCGTCGTCCAGATGCTGCTCGATTCCCTGTCTCCCACGAACACGCTGATCGGCAATCCGTCGGCCATCAAGCGCGCGTTCGACACCGGCGGCGTCTCGCTCGTGAAAGGTCTGAAGAACGCCTACGAGGACATCACCGAGAACGACGGCCTCGTCAGCCAGGTCGACAAGAAGCCGTTCAAGCTCGGCAAAAACATCGCCGCCTCGGACGGCGCCGTCGTCTACAAGACCGAGATGATGGAGCTGATTCAGTACACGCCCACGACGCCGGACGTGCACAAGATCCCGCTGCTGATCATCCCGCCGCAGATCAACAAGTTCTACGTCAACGATCTCACGCCCGAAAAGAGCATAGTGAAGTTCCTGCTCGATGCAGGGATCCAGGTGTTCGTCGTGAGCTGGCGCAATCCCGTCGCGGAGCATCGCGGCTGGGGGCTCGATGGGTATGTAGACTCGCTGATCGAGGCGATGGACGTGATGACCGACATCACCAAGTCTAAGAAGATCAACGTGTCGGGCGCCTGCTCCGGCGGGATCACGACGGCGACGCTGCTTTCGAAGCTCGCTGCGGCAGGCGATGAGCGCGTGAACGCGTTCGTGCTGATGGTCTGCGTACTCGATCCGCAGATGACCGATAGCGAGGTGGGTGCGCTGGTGTCGAAGAACGGCATCGAGATGGCGCGGCGGCGGTCGGCGAAAAGGGGCGTTCTGGAAGGCGCTTCGCTCGCGCGCACGTTCGCTTGGCTTAGGCCGAACGATCTCGTGTGGAACTACGTCGTCAACAACTACCTTCACGGAGATGATCCGCCGCCGTTCGACGTGCTGTTCTGGAACAACGACTCCACAAACCTGCCGGCGCAGCTGCACTCGGACTATCTGCGCGTCTACGAGGAGCAGCCCTTCGTCAATCCGGGCAAGGTCGATCTCGCAGGGCACAAGATCGATCTGACGAAAGTGAAGCAGGACTGCTTCATCGTCGCCGGCGTCACCGATCACATCACGCCGTGGAAGGCCTGCTACCGCACCACGCAGATGCTGGGCTCGGAGAACATCGAGTTCGTGCTTTCGCATTCGGGCCACATCCAGGCGCTGCTCAATCCGCCGGGCAATCCCAAGGCGAAATACTACCGCAGTCCCAACAAGGCGCCGCCGAGCACCGATCAGTGGATGATGGGCGGCGCGTCCGAGCAGGCGGGCTCCTGGTGGCCTCACTGGAAAGAGTGGCTCGTCGCGCGCTCGGGCCCGACGAAGAAGGCGCCAGCCAAGCTGGGCGCGGCAAATCATCCTCCCGGCGACGCCGCACCCGGCGCTTATGCGTTCGAAGACGGCAAGCCGAAACGGACAAGGAAGAAAGCCTGATGCAGAATCCCAACTCGCGCACGCCGCGTCTCGAAATCGAACGCATCGGCGGGCGCGAAATCCGCCATGCGGTGTGGTCGGCGAAAGCCGGGAGTAAACCACAGCGCCCGATTCTCTTCTTCAACGGCATTGGCGCGAACATCGAACTCATGGCGCCGCTGGCGGAGTGGATCGACGATCGCGATATCATCACTTTCGACATGCCGGGCGTAGGCGGTTCGCCGCCACCGCGCGTGCCGTACCGTCCGTGGATGATCGCGCGCATGACGATGCGCCTGCTCGATCATCTCGGCTACGACAAGGTGGACGTGATGGGCGTGTCGTGGGGCGGGGGCATGGCGCAGCAGTTTGCGTTCCAGCATCCGAGCCGCGTCGGCAAGCTGATCCTCGCGGCCACATCGCCGGGTATGCTGATGGTGCCGGGCGAAATCGGCGCGCTGTCGAAGATGGCCAACCCGCGCCGCTATTTCGATACGCAGTTCATGAAGGACAATTTCCGCGCCCTCTATGGCGATGAGGAAAATGTGGCGGGGTCGCACGCCGATCGCATCTCGCCGCCGACGCGGGTGGGCTATGCGTATCAGCTCGGCGCCATGGTCGGCTGGACGAGCGCGCCGTTCCTGCCTTTCGTGCGCCAGAAGACGCTTGTGCTGATGGGCGCCGACGATCGCATCGTGCCGGTGGTGAACGGGAAGATCTTGGAGACACTGATCCCACGTGCGCGCCTTGAGGTCGTCGCGGGCGGGCACCTCTTCCTCGTCTCGCGCGCCAACGAGAGTGTGCCGCTGATCAAGGAATTTCTGGCGGAGAGTGACGAGGATTTCGAGGCGAAGAAGGCCGCTTGAGCCGCCAGATTTCTATGCAGCTTGCGCGCCCCGTACCAACTTGCCCGGCAATGCGCTCGTCGCGACGCCGTCGCGATAGGTGATCTGTCCGGACACGATGGTGGCGCAATACCCGCGCGAACCCTGCAGCAGGCGCTTTCCGCCGGCCGGCAGGTCGTAGCTCATGCGCGGCGGCGCGATGCCGAGACCTTCGAGATCGATCACGTTGAGATCCGCCTTCATGCCGCGCGCGATCACGCCGCGATCGTGCATGCGGAACATGCGCGCAGGCTTCTGCGTGAGGCGGTGCACGGCGTCTTCGAGTTTCATTTCGCGGCGCTTGCGCACCCATTCGGTGAGCAGGAAGGTCGACACGCTCGCGTCGCAGATCGTGCCCACATGCGCGCCGCCGTCACCGAGGGCGGGGACGGTCTGCGGGTGGAACAGCATCTCCTTGATCACGCCGCCGGTGGGGTCGGTGAAGTTCGTCAGCGGTACGTAGATCAGCGCGCGGCCTTCGTCCTCCAGCAGCACGTCGTAGAGGAAGTCGAACGGATCACGGCCCGCGCGTTGCGCTCGCGCGCTGATGCAGTCATCGAGCGAGGGCATGTACTGCGGATCGGCGACGCCGAGCGAGAAGAAACGGTCGAGCTTGGAACCGAGGAACTTGATGAAGATGTGCGCGTCTTCGTCGGCTTCCGAAAGGATGGCGCGCTTCACTTCGGGATCGCGCAGGCGCGCGACCTTGTCCTTCAGCGGCAGGTGCTCGATCGCCTTGTAGGTTGGACGGAAGCGGAAAGTGTGCATGGACGCGTCGAGGCCCATGAGCACGCCGATGGGGCGGGCGATGGCCTGCGCTGTGATGTCAGCGCCGGCGGCGTTCGCCGCTTCTAGATGGCTGACGACGCTGCGCCAGAGATCGGGGCTCGCATCGTTCTGCAGCAGCGTGAACGTGCCCTTGCCGCCGCCGTCGCGGACGATGTCGGCAAGCGCGGCGAATTCCGCGTCGAGATCCTCCCAGTCGGTGATCATCTGGAAGGCGGCGCCCGGAGAGGATTTCAGCGCGGCGCCGACGCCGCGAAGCTCTGCGTGTGCGGCGCGATAGGTGGGCGTGAAGTCGCCCGCCGCCGTGCGGTGCGCGAGCGTGCGCGAGGTGGAGAAGCCAACGGCGCCCGCGCGCAGGCCGTCCTCGACGAGGCGGCGCATCAGCACGATGTCATCCTCGGTCGCTGCTTCGCGCGCGATGGCGCGTTCGCCCATTGCGTAGACGCGCACAGGGCCGTGCGGCACGAAGGCCGCGAAGTCAGCGTCGCGCGGACGCTTTGCGATCGCGTCGAGATATTGCGGGAAGGTCTCCCAGTTCCAGTCGAGGCCCTCGGCCATCACGGCGCCCGGAATGTCCTCCACGCCTTCCATCAGGCTGATGAGTGCGTCGTGATCGGCGGGACGACACGGCGCGAAACCCACGCCGCAATTGCCCATGACGACAGTGGTCGCGCCGTGTTGCGTCGACGGTTGCAGGCGATCGTCCCAGACGGCCTGGCCGTCATAGTGGGTGTGGACGTCGACGAAGCCCGGTGTGACGATCATGCCCCTGGCGTCGATCTCCTCGGCGCCGGCTTTCAGGCCCTTGCCAACGGCGGCGATGCGACCGTCCTTGATCGCCACATCCGTATCGATCAGCGCGCCGCCGGTTCCATCGGCGACCGTACCGCCGCGCACGACGAGATCGTATTCCGCCATCTCGGGCTCCCTTTGCTTTTGTCGCAGTGTGCGCCCGAACGGGGAGGCGCGCCAGTTTGCGCAAGGGAAGTCCGGAACCTAGACCTTCGGCGGATCGCCGAGATCGTCTTCTTGCAGCGAGGTCTCCACCAGTCGCATTTCCACGTCGAGGAGCTTGAGCGCGTCGTCGGCCAGGCGATCGGCGTAGTGCGTGAAGGCCTTGTCGAGCTTGCCGACAAGGGCGCCGATGTCGGTGAGGCGCTTGGCGTTGCGCAGCGGTTCTGCTTCCAGAAGGCCGTAGCTTTCCACGAGTGTTGCGCTGCGCGGCAGGTAGTAGGTGAGAAAACGCTGCACAGTCAGCAGCGTCGAAGGATCCTCGTGCACGGCGTTGAGGATGAGAGAGGCCGTGTGCGCCATGTGACCTGCGTCGAAACGCACCACGGGGTCGCGCACCGTTTCGGCTGCGTCGGTGAGCCTGTGCGCATCAAGTCGCGCCGACATGAGCGCCATGGCGGGGGCCGAAGCGGGCGACGGGACAAACCGCGGCGCTGTCGCTGCAGCCAGCCCGCCGAAGGCGGCAAAGCCCGCCGCATACGCGAACGCCGCTGCGCCGATCCCGACGAGAATGGGCGCCTTGAACAGCAGCACCACAAGCGGAAGGACGAACGCGGCGGCGATGCCGCCGGCCGTCAACGCACGCGTCTCGCTCATGAACTCAGCGCGCAGTCTGGTCGGTCAGCGCCTTGCGCAGCTCGCCGCTGAGCTGCTCCATCCGGTTCTCGACCTCGATGCGCTTGGCGCGGCCTTCTTCCTGCACGCGGATCACGCCCGACAGCGTCTCGATGAGATCGAGGTTGGTCTTCTCAAGCGTTTCGAGATCGACGATCCCGCGTTGCGACTGCTCCTCGATGTCGATCGCCTGATCCTTCATCATGTCCGACGTCTGGCGCAGCATGGCGTTGGTGGCGTCGGTCACGGTCTTCTGCAGATCGAGCGCTTCCTTCTGGCGGTTGAGGCCGAGGATGAGCACCATCTTCTGTTTCCAGAGCGGGATGGTCAGGCGTGTGGACGCCTGCAGTTGCTCCATCAGCGTCTCGTCGCTCGCCTGCACAATACGGATCTGCGGCAGCTGCTGGATGCCGATCTGACGCGCCTGCTGGAGATAGAAGACGCGCTTTTCCAGACGGTCGAGCGCCTGCACGGCGTCGTTGTAGGCCTGCGCCTCCATGAGGCCGCCGCCATCTGTGGTGGTCGAGGCTGTCTCGGACGCCGCCTTGAGGCGTGGGAGTTCGTTCGCGCGGAAGTCCTCCGAGAAGAGCTTTCCTGCCGCGATGTAGCTTTCGAGATCGAGGATCGACGTGCGCGTTTCCTCGTGCAGGTCGTCGAGCATGGCGATGTCGCGCCGCAACGCCTCACGACGCTTGTCGAGTTCGATGCCGACGCCGTCGATCTGCCCCGCCACGTCGTCGTAGCGGGCCTTGAACTTCTCGACCTGCGCTTTCGCGTTGCCGAACAGCTTACCGAAGAAACCCTCGTCCTGCAGCGCGGCGGGGTCGAGCTTCTTGGCCTTCATGATGATGTCAGTGAGCAGCTTGCCGGTGTCGCCGAGTTCGCGGTTGCGCGTCTGCGCGAGCACCTTGTCGGCGTAGCTGGTGACGGAGCGCTGCGCGCGGTCGCCGTAGGTGGAGATCTTCGCCCGGTCGCCGATCTGGATTTCCGCACGGATGCGGTCCAGCGCGCCCTTGTCGACGGCGAGCGGCGGGGTGGATGTGGGGGTGGCGGTTGCAGTCGGCTGGGGTTGGGCCGGCGTGTCGGACACTGATGGAACCTCCGCAATGGAGCGCCACTCTACCATCCCTCCCGGATGGATGCGCTCGTCCCTTAGACTTATGTGGGAATGCCCGGCGGGCGATTCCAGCGGGCGAAGAGCGCCGTCGGCAACAATCGGTCCGATTTTTCTTCCCGCAACGCCATTTCACCGGCCTCGATCTGCCCGCCCAGCCCTTGCAGCGCATCGGCCAGCGTTCGGCTAAGGGCGAGGTGTGAGAGGCGCAGGGCATAGAGCGTGGCGATGACGAAAGTCGGTCGCTCACCCTGATCGGCAAGGATCGGGCGCAGGGACGAGAGGAGATCGAGGAGCTGTTCGTCCAGCCGCCAGATCTCGCCGTTGGGGCCGCGGCCATGCTTGGGGGGATCGAGAATAATGCCGTCGTACTTCTTGCCGCGCCGCGCCTCGCGCTTGACGAAGGCGAGCGCATCGTCGGCGATCCAGCGGATCGGCGCGTCGGTCATTTTTGCCAGGTCCTGGTTCTGGCGGGCGAAGCCGATGGCCTTTTTCGACGCGTCCACGTGGGTGACCTGCGCGCCGGCGGCGGCGGCCATGAGGCTCGCGACGCCGGTGTAGCCGAACAGATTCAGGATCTGTGCGCCGGGAGTGATGTGCTCGTTGGCCCAGTTCCAATGCACGGCCTGCTCGGGGAAGAAGCCCAGGTGGCGGAAGGGCGTGCAGCGCGCGTGGAAGGCGATGTCGCGGTAGCGGATCGGCCAGCTTTCCGGGATGTCGCGCGTTGTGCGCCAGCGGCCCATCTCCTCCGCTTCGTCGGCGGCGGGAGAGAAGCGCGCGTCCACCTGCCACTTGTCCGGGTTCGATTGCGCACGCCACAGCGCTTGCGGTTCGGGACGCGCGAATTTGTATGGGCCCACGCGCTCGAGTTTCCAGCCGTCGCCGGAGTCGAGCAGGGCGTAGTCCTTCCACCCGTCGGCGATGAGGATTTTCGGATGCGGTTCAGTCACGGGCCCCGGCATAGCCCCTCCTGCGCCACACGTCATAGAGCATCACCCCGGTAGCGATCGCGAGATTGAGCGAGTCCGCGCGGCCCTTCATCGGAATTTTCACGAGCGCGTCGCACGCTCCTTCCATGTTCTCCGGCAGGCCCGACTGTTCATTGCCCATGAACACGACGACGCCGCGCTCGGCGGGGAAGGCGTCGTGCGGATCGACGCCCTTCAGCGAAGCGCCGACGAGCAGGAGATCGCGCCCGCGTCGCCAGGCTTCGAACGTCGTGAAGTCCGTGCGCGCGAGCGGCATGGCGAAGATCGAACCCATGGTCGCGCGCACAGCTTCCACCGAAAAGGGATCGCAGGTTTGGCCGACGAGGATCACGCCTTGGGCGCCGACAGAGTCCGCCGTCCGCATGATGGTGCCCAGATTGCCCGGATCGCGGACGCCCTCAAGGGCGATGAAGAAGCCGGGCTTTTCCTTCGGTAGTTCATCGAGGGCCACAAAGCGTTGGCGGTAAGCTCCGATGACCGTCTGCGGATTGTCGCGCTTGCCGATCTGGCCGAGGATGGCCTCGCTCGTCTCGATGACGCGCGCGCCGGCCTTCGCCGCAGCGCTTGCCAGTTTCTTAACCTGCGGCCGTTCGAGCGCCGCTTCCGATACCGCCATGATCTCCGGCCAGACGCCGAGGTCGGCCGCCTCGGACGCGAGACGTGCGCCTTCCGCGAGAAAAAGTCCCGTCTCGGCGCGGGTCTTTTTCAGGTGCAGAGCCTTCAGACTCTTCACGACCGGATTGGCGGCGCTGGTGATGCGTAAGGGTGCGGACATGCTTTCGGAGGGGCGCAAAGGTCGGCAATCGCCTGCCGCGCGATACAATTCGCAAGATGAGCGTTAATCTTCTCTACATGGAAAAGGAACGCTCGTTTCAGGGTTTTCCTGTTTTTGTTAGGGCTGACAAAATGTAGCCTGCGTCGCGCCCGGTTGAATACAGGTTCAACGGGCTCTCCTGCTAGGCGAATGGAAGTGAGCGTGCGATGACGAACCTCATCCTGTCCTACATCGCGCTCTTTGCGGGAGCGATCGCCGTCGGCTTCGCCGGCGGCTGGCTGCTGCGCGCCATCGTCATGCACGGCGTGCGCCGCGACGTCGAAGACGACATCGACCGCCTGGACGACGCCGTCCAGATGGCCCGCTCGCGCGCAGCGGTCGGTGGCGAACCCCTCGTCGCGGAGGGCCGCGCCGAATGAACACGTCGGGATCGTGCTGGACGGGCTTCTGGCTGGGCTGCGGCATCGCCGCATTCGCCCTGGCCGCCGCCATGTTCGGTCCCCACGCGCTGTCGCTCTCGGGCATTGAGGCGCAGCTGAAGTCGAGCGTCGAACGCGCGCTGGTGAAGAACGGCGTGGCGGAAATTGCCGTCGACATGGACGGGCAAACGGCGGTGCTCTCCGGCGGCGTCGCGTCGTCTGGCGAGCAGGTGCGCGTCGAGGAAATCGCGCTGACGTCCGCAGGACCGGGCGGCGCGTATATGGGCGGCGTCACCGGGGTCGACAACCAGACGATCGTCGGCACGCGCGTTTCTCCGTTTTCGTGGAGCGCGGAGAAGACGTCCTCCGGCGTCACGCTCTCAGGCCACGTGCCGAGCGAGCGGGCGCGCAATCGTCTGCTCGAGGCCGCACGCGCGCCGTTCTCGGGATTGACCGTCACGGATCGCATGACCGTCGCGCTCGGCGCGCCGTCGCCGATCTGGGATGACATTGCGCTCGATGCGCTGCGGCAGCTTGGCAAGCTGAAGCGCGGCAAGGCGCGTCTGGTGGATAGCCGTCTCGCCATCATCGGCGAAGGCGAGCAGGCGTCGGTCGCCGACGTGGGCGCACATTTCGACAAGCCGCTCGCCGCGCCCTACACGCTGGCGGTGAAGGACCTCACCGTCGAAGGCCAGAGCCTCGGCATCCGCGAGATCGAGGGCCTCAATCTCTCCGAGGCGAGCGCCGAAACCTGCCAGAATGCGTTCCGGCTGCTCATGCGCAACAACGTGATCGAGTTCGAGACCGGTTCGGCGACGATCGATCCGTCCAGCCGTCAGCTTCTGGACAACCTCGCCACCGTCGCACGTCGGTGTGACGGCTATGCCATCGCGGTCGCGGGCCACACCGACAATGTCGGCGATCCCGCTCTCAACATGTCCCTTTCGCACACGCGCTCGCAGTCGGTGCGCGATTACCTCGTCAATCGCGGCGTCGCCGTGGAGCGGCTGAGCGCGAAGGGCTTCGGACAGACGGCGCCGAAAGCGCCCAACAACACAGCGGAAAACCGCGCCCGCAATCGCCGCATTGAATTCACCGTGACCTGAGGCCTGGCCCCCATGCTCTACCTCCTTCAACAGCTCGCGGTGCCGCTCGCACTGGCTGCGGTGTTTGGCGGCGGCCTTGCCGGCTGGAGCTGGCACTGCATCCGCAATCGCGCTCTCTGGATCGAACGAGACGGCGAGCGCAACCGGCTTCGCAACGAATTGCTGGGTCTTGTCGGCTACGCGCCCGTCAACGATCGTGGCTACGCCCTCGGCAACGCCGAACTCGATGCGCTGCAGATCCGTTACGAGCAGGCCAACGAGGAAGCGGACGCCCTGCGCCGCGAGCTCGGTGAACGCGAGACGGCGTGCGCGGAACATGATCGCCGCATCCGCGATCTTGAAGCCGCGCTGCAGGCGTCGTCCACCGACTCCGGCGCGGCCGAACGTCTCCTGATGCTGGAGACCGCGCTGCGCGACGCGGAGACCAAGGGCGCCGATCTCGAGCGCCGTGCAGCGTTGCTTGAAGCCGATCTCGATTCAGCGACTTTGCCGAAGGACGATGCCGAGACGGTGGAAGTTCGCGCGCTGCGTTGGAAGTCCCGCTATCTCGACAGTCGCGTCGGCTTCCTTGAAGCTAGGGACAATCTCGCCGGCGCATCCTCGCCGATGGTCGACCTCAGCGGCGACCTCGCGCTCGCCCATGCGCGCATCGCAGCTCTGGAATCGGCGCCCGCGCCGGATGACGATCTCAACCGCGAACGCTGGCGCACGCGCTATGCAGAAGCCCGTGTGCGCTATCTCGAAGGCGAACTGAAAGCGCCGAAGCCTGAGCCCATCGCGTTTGCGGCGCCCGTCGAACCCGTGGACTCCGAAGCCGACAATCGCCGCCGCTGGCGCCAGCGCTATCTTGAAGCGCGTGTTTCGTGGCTCGAAGGCCGTCTACGCGACGCGGGCGGTCGCAGCGTGGAAGAACCCACGCCGCAGGCCCTTGTCGACACAGCTGAACGCGACAACGCCCGCGCCGATCTCGCGGCGCTGCGTGATCGCCTTGCCGCCGCTGAATCGCGCGCGACGCAGGCCGTCGGCGAACGGGCGCGGATGGCGGGCATCCTTGCCGAGAAGGAGGGCGCGCTTGCGGGCGCCCAGTCCGATACGAGCGCGGCCACCCGTCGCCTCGCCGATCTCGAAGCCGAGCGCACGAAGCTGCTGGCGCGGATCGCGGAACTCGAAGCGGCGCCGAAGCCGGAGCCCGTGATGGTGGAAGCGCCTGTGCCGGCGGAGGATCCCGAAGCCGCGCGTCTCAAGTGGCGCTCGCGTTATCTCGACAGTCGGGTGCGCTATCTCGAACAATCCATCGCGCTGGCGCCGAAGTCGTCTGCCGAGCAGCGTCCGCTGGCGCCGCGCGACGACACGTTTGCGCCGATGGAGCAGGGCGGGGCCGAAGTGAAGCCGCAGGGTCTGCCGGCTGCCCGCGGCGGCGCGCCGGACGATCTGCGGATGATCGCGGGCGTCACGCCGCGCATCGAGTCGACGCTGAATTCACTCGGCGTCTATCACTTCGACCAGATCGCGCAGTGGTCTGCGGCGAACATCGACTGGATCGAGCGCTATCTCGCCTTCAAGGGCCGGATCGGGCGCGAGCAGTGGGTCGAGCAGGCCCGTGCGCTGGCCAACGGCGGCGGCGCGGATGCGCGGCGCTATCTCGAAGGCGAGCCCGTCTGAGCCGCATGTCCGAACCTCAGGCGCAGTTTTCATTCGAGACCGTCGCCGCGCCCGAGCACATCGACGAACTCGGCCACGTCAATCACAAGGTCTATGTGGGCTGGGCCGAAGAGGCGGGCGTGCGCCACTGGCGGGCGTTTGCGAGCGCGGCGATGCAGGCGCAGTACGTCTGGGTCGCGTCGCGGCTGGAGATGGATTTCCTGCGCGAGACAAAACTCGGCGAAGCGATCCGTGTGGAAACCTGGCTCGGCGAGTTGCGTGGCGCGCGGTTCGATCGCCATGTGCGCATTCTCGGCGCCGATGGCCTGGAGAAAGCCCGCGCAAAGACGACATGGGCGCTGCTCGACGCCGTGAAGCGCCGCCCGGCCCGTGTCCCCGCAGACCTCGCCGCCGCCTTCGCTCAGCCGCTGAAATAGGCGCAGAGCTTGTTGCCTGCCGGATCGCGGACATACGCGCCGTAGAACGGCGGTTCGAACGACCCGCGCATGCCCGGCGCGCCTTCATCCTTGCCGCCGGCTTCGAGCGCTGCGGCGTAGAACGCATCCACATTGGCGCGGCTTCCCGCCTTGAAGGCGAGCATCGAGCCATTGCCGAAGGTCGCCGCGCCGCCGTCATGCGGTTTGGCGAGCATGATGTCGGGCAGGCCCTCGGCCTTTTCCTTCGGCCCGTAGCCGACCCAGCCCGAGCCCGGATCCTTGAATGTCTGCACATAGCCGAGCGGCGCGAAGGCCGCGTCGTAGAAGGCAGCGGACTGGTCGATGCCGTTGTGGCCGATGGTGACGTAGCCGATCATTTCTTGATCCTCCCGTTGGATGCGCACTTTCTGGATCGCCGCGCGAAAGCCGTCAAGAACAAATACGGAACATTCTAGAAGAGGCGGCCGCCATTCGGGGTCTTCTGGTCGGGGGAGAAGAGGACCACGGCGCCGGCCTCATCGGGAAAGCCCAGCGTCAGCACCTCGGACATGAACTTGCCGATCTGGCGCGGCGGGAAGTTGACCACGGCGGCGACCTGGCGGCCGACGAGCGCTTCGGCTGCGTAGTGCTCGGTGATCTGGGCGCTCGACTTTTTCACGCCGATGGCGGGGCCGAAATCGATGGCGAGCTTGAAGGCGGGTTTGCGCGCTTCAGGGAAGGGCTCGACGGCGACGATCGTGCCGACGCGGATGTCGACCTTGAGAAAATCGTCGAAGGTGATGGGCGCGGCGGGCGGCGCATCGGGGGTGTGGGTGATGTGCATGGTGGCGAGATAGCTGAGCTTCGACGGTGATTGAAGGCGAAACGCGGTGACCGGGTGGGAGCGCGGGGCTATGCCCCGCCCAGCGGTCGTGACGCCAGACTCCGAAGAATCTCGCGCGCTCAATACAAAATGTGCGGGCCATAGGCCCGCGCTCCTGTTTCAAGAGTCATGAGGTGTCTGCGGCTTCTGCGGCAGGTGCGGGCGCGCACGACACAAGCACCATTACCGGCGCGCGCGTCAGCACGAGCCCGGCGATCTTCATGCGCTTGGGAAGACGCGCCTTCGCACGTGTTACCACTTTGTCGAAGTTGTCCAAGACGCGCCGCATGTCGGCGATCGTGCGCAGGCGTATGCCGCGCGTGTAGATTTTCATGATGTTCATGCGGCGACGCTGCATGCGCCAGCCGGGCGCCGGTCCGCGCGGACGCGAGGTCCAACGCTGCGCGACGGGCACGGTCATGCCTGCGATCATCGCGAGCGCGATGGTCAGGCGGATGTCGCGGCGCGCGCGGTGGATTTCGTCGCGCATATACATCCGCACGCTGCGGGGCATCGGGACGTAGGCCGCGATCCACGCGACGAATTCGATGAACCACAGGCGCAGGTCGCGCACGGTTTCGGTGATTTGCTGTTGAGTGATTTTCGAACGAACGACTTTCATGCGCGACCTCCTTTCCTTGAAGGCCGACAGAGTTTCACGGGTCTGGACCCGGTCGGATTGTTTTGGTGATTTTTCTTCGCTGGGAGTGCGCAGCCCTTGCGCGCCATGATAAGAAATATGCGGGCGCGATGAAAAGCGAGGGAAGGGGCTCCCGAGTTTCCCCCTAACGCGTTGTAATCCTTCTCCCCCGTGAGGGGGAGAAGGTGGCCGCGAAGCGGTCGGATGAGGGGGTGAGTTGCAGAATGAAGTCGGGCGCCGGTGACAATCGCCGGGACGCCCCCTCATCCGTCAGCTGCGCTGACACCTTCTCCCCCTCGCGGGGGAGAAGGGTAGGTTTCGCAATCAGCTCTGCTCGAAATCCTCAGCCGAACTTCGCGGCGAGATCCTTCGCGCCCTGATCGATCAGGCGGGCGTGCGCGTCGGCGCTCAGGTCGCCGCGCAGCATCTTTTCGGCGGCGGCGATGGCGGCGTCCGCTGCGGCGGCGCGGACTTCCGCCGACGCCTGCGCTTCGGCGCGGGCGATGGAGTCCTCGGCCTGCTTCTGGCGGCGCGCGATGTCGGCCGACATCTGCACACGTGCGTCTTCGGCGACGCGCTTGGCCTGGTCCTTGGCGGCGGCGACGATGTCGGCGGCTTCGGATTCGGCCTGCGCCTTCTTCTTTTCGTACTCGGCCTTCAGCGCCTCGGCTTCCTCACGGAGCTTGCGCGCGGCGGCAAGTTCTTCGGCGATCTTGGCGGTCTGGCCGTCGAGCATGGCGAAGACCGTCTTGTGGACGCCGAGGCGCCACAGCAGGGCGAAGAAGAGGAGGAAAGCGACGAAGGCGACGAACGTCGCGTCGAAGTGAAACTCACCCATTATCTGCCACCAAGCTTGGCGACGATGTCGCGGGCGAGATCGTCGGCCATGGCGCCGACGCCCGAGAGCGCCTGCGTGCGTTGCTCGCCGATGCGCTTTTCAGCGGCGGCGGCCTGCGTGGCGAGCGCTTCGTCGGCCTTTGCACGATCACCGGCGAGGGCCGCGGCCATTTCGGCGCGCATGTCGTCGACGATCTTGCGGGCGCCGGCGCGCGCTTCCGCGGTCGCACGTTCCGCTTCGGCCTTGGCGGTCTCGGCGGCCACGCTCGTGGCGGCTGCTGTGTCGAGATCGCCCTGCAGGGTCTTCGCCCGCGTCTCGATCACCTCCGCCACGCGCGGCAGCGCCACGCGGGACATGAGATAATAGAGCGTGAGGAACGCGATCGCGAACCAGATGAGCTGGTGCGAGAAAAGCGTCGCGTCGAAAGGCGGGAACGCGCCGGCGGCGTGTTCTGCGCCCTCGGCGCCGTGTGCAGGCTCGGCGGCCATGGGTCAGTGACTCCGTCTGTTCGTCAGACGACGAACAGGAGCAGCAGCGCGATGAGCAGCGAGAAGATGCCGAGCGCTTCCGTCACGGCGAAGCCGAAGATCAGGTTGCCGAACTGGCCTTGGGCGGCCGACGGGTTGCGCATCGCGCCTTCGAGGAAGGAGCCGAAGATGTTGCCCACGCCGATGGCGGCGCCGAGCATGCCGAGGCAGGCGAGACCAGCGCCAATGTACTTTGCGGCTTCCGCGTCCATGATAATTACTCCTTGGGTAGAGACGTTCGGTTGAGAGGGCGGACCTAGTGATGTCCGGGGTGAAGGGCGTCGTTCAGGTAGATGCAGGTGAGCAGGGCGAACACGTACGCCTGCAGGAACGCCACGAGGAATTCGAGCGCGTAGAGCGCCACCGTCATGCCGAGCGGCAGGATCGATCCGAGAACGCCGACGAAACCCGCCGCCGCCATCATCGGCACGAAGCTCGCGAACACCTTCAGCAGCACGTGGCCCGCAAACACGTTCGCCCACAGACGGACGGCGTGGCTCAGCGGCCGGCTGAAGAACGAGATGATCTCAATAATGATGACGAACCACAGGATGTACCAAGGCACGCCGGACGGTGCGAAAAGCTTCAGGAACTTCACGCCGTTCTTGGTGACGCCGACGATGATGACCGTGAAGAAGACGATCAGCGCGAGCGTCGCCGTCACGACGATCTGGCTGGTCGGCGTGAAGAAATAGGGGAACATGCCGAGCATGTTCGCCATGAAAATGAAGATGAAGAGCGTGAAGACGAAGGGGAAGAACTTCTTCACGCCCTCGGAGCCCGCAGCGTCGCGGACCATCGAGTGGATGAAGTTGTAGGCGCCCTCCGCCACGACCTGCATGCGGCCCGGCACCATGGCTTTCGGCGCCATGGCCTGCGTCATGAACAGCGTCGCCAAGCCTGCGCCGGCGACCATCATCAGGCTCGCATTAGAGAAGGAGGCGTCAATTCCATTGATGTCGAACGGCGCGAACCGTTCGATCTGGAACTGGTGCATCGGGTCGTTGGCCACGGCCGCCTCGTTCGTGTGTCAGTCTTCAGCCTCGTCCGGGACGGACGGCGCGTTCGGATCGACCGGGTGAGCCTTCGAGTACGCCGAGGAGGCGCGCACGATGTTCACGACGCCCGTGATGAAGCCGAGGCCGAGCCCGATGACGAGCCCGAACGGACTTGTCTGGAGCCAGTAGTCGGCCCCGAAGCCCAGCCCCGCCCCCACTAGGACGGCCGCGCCGAACTCACCCCCCATCCTGAGCGCCAGTCCGCTGGCGTTCGTGGGCTCCGGGGGCGAAACGCTGCGGGCCCGTTCGGCCCTCGCGGCTTCGACCCGGCGTTTCAGCGCCGCAGGATCCGAACCGGAACCGGGAGCGCTGGGCGGGGGAGAGTTGGGATCGGCCATGGAAACGGTCGATACGCCGCGCGAGCGGTCCCGGCAACCGGGATCACCCTCACGAACGCGGGCGGAAGCTAGTGGCGACTCTCTGGAGTGTCAACAAACCGCAATGCACTGAAAAGTTAGCAAAATCAGTGCATTATGCGGGTGCGGCGGTTCGCCCGGCGCGCGCTCACGCCGTTTTGTCGGACTTCGAGTCGTGGCGGTGGCAATCGCACGACGCGGCTTCGAGCGCGGGACGATCAAGCAGGGTGATCACCCCGCGCGTCGTCGCGATCAGGCCGCGCTCCCTGAAATCCTGCACGATGCCGCTTACAGTGGAGCGGTTCACGCCGAGCATTTCGGCCATGCGCTCCTGGGTGATGCGGATGTCGTCGCCGGGGACGCAGTCGTGGAGGTCGAGCAGCCAGCGGGCGGCGCGCTCCTCGACCTGGTGGGCGGCGTTGCAGGCGGCGACCTGCATGACGTGATCGACGAAGTCGCGGGCGTAGTCGTCGGCGACTTCGGCGACGGCTTCGCTCTTCTCGCGCAGGGCCTGGAAGGCCTCCACAGGCACGGCGGTGGCTGTGCCAGGCACCTGCACCTCGCAGCGGTGGGCGGCGGTGTCGCCCTTCATCATGGCGTCGATGGGGGTCACGCCGTTGCGGCCCACGCTGATCATCTCTGCGCAGCCGCCGTCGGAATAGCACCCCACATACGCGAGGACGGCGGTTTCGGGGAACAGCGCTTCCTTCACCGGCGCATCTACGTCGAGCACCACCTGGCCGGGCGTCAGATCCACGGTGCGCGCATCCTTCAGCAACGTCTTCATGTCTGACGGCGAGAGCGTGGAGACGATGTCGTTGTCGATGGCGGTCACAGCGGCGTTGTCGTGGGCCTTTGCCATTCCGGCTCTCCTGAAACGTGTGGCGTTAGAAGTGCTGGGCGGACAACGCAGAAGATCGAACCTGGTTTCGGAACAGGAATGTTCGCCTACCAACATGTGTCGAGAACTCGACAGACCCGTCGCTGGCCTGTGGATAGACGTGCTAAACTTTGACTTTTCAAAAGCCCTCAGAAGCGGCGGGACGCACGGGGCTGCAGACCGGAGCGGGCGTGAACAGCGAGACGATCCTGGCCTGGCTGATCCGCGCGACACCCGCCAGGCCGTGGTCGGTGGCGCGCAGCGCGGGCATGGCGCTCGCGGCGATCGCCCTAGCCTTCCTTGGCAGGACGCTGCTGGATCCGTTGCTCGGCGACAGTTCGCCGTTCGGCCTCTTCCTGCTGGCGATCGTTGTGATCGGCTATTTTTGCGGCGGTCCCGTTGCGGCGTTGGCGACGGCGATCTCAGTGATGCTTTGCGTCTTCTTCTTCATTTCGCCGCGGCACACCCTGCTCACCAACACCGACCAGGCGATGCCGATCGTCGTGTTCGTGTTTCTGGCCGCAGTGCTGACGGCGGCGGCGGTGCTGCTGCGCACAGCGGTAAGCGGGCTCACGGCGCGCCAGCACGAACTCGAAGTGAACGCCGAGCGCTCGCGCCAGATCGCCGATCTCTCGCCGCAGATCGTATGGTCGGCGCACCGCAACGGTACGCCTGACTACTACAACAACCGCTGGTTCGAGTACTCGGGCGCTGACCCGAAGGACAAGCCGACCTCGTGGGCGCCCTACGTTCATCCCGACGATGTGGAATCCTCCAGCGCGCGATGGGCCGACGCGCTCAAAACCGGCGAGGACTATGAAGTGGAGATGCGCCTGAAACGCGCGGACGGCGAATACCGTTGGTTCGTCGCGCAGGCCCTGCCGCTGCGCAGCCGGACCGGAGAGGTGACACGTTGGTTCGGCACCTGCACGGACATTCACGACCGCAAGGTGGCGCTGGCGATGATGGAGACGCTGAGCCACGAACTGAGCCATCGCATCAAGAACATCTTCGCCGTGGTGACGAGCCTCATCGCGCTCTCTGTCCGCAACGAACCGGACGCCGAGCCCTTCGCGGGTCAGCTGCGCAAGCGCATCGACGCGCTCGGCCGTGCGCATGATTTTGCGCGCCCGCACAGCGACGCCTCGCGCCCCACTGCGCCGGAGCCGACCATATTCGCGCTCGTGCGCATCCTGATGGAGCCCTACGCCGCCGACGTGGACGATCGCCTGACGATCGAGGGCGAGGACATCGCCATCGCCGACCGCGTGGCGACGCCGGTCGCGCTCATCATTCATGAACTGGCGACCAACGCATCGAAGTACGGCGCGCTGTCCACCGACGCGGGCAAGGTGTCCATCGCCGGCGTGCGCGGACCGGAGATGTATGAACTCGTCTGGCGCGAGAGCGGCGGGCCACCGGTGACGCCGCCGGGCGGGGCGCTCGGATTCGGTTCGCGTCTGCTCGATGTGAGCGCCGGCGGTCAACTGGGTGGAGACGTCGAACGAGCGTGGGAGCCGGAAGGCGTGCGCGTGGTGATCCGCGTGCCGATCGCGTCCATCGAGCGGCAGGCAGACAGCCCGGTCTGAGCGACGCGGCGCCGGACCGGATGACGCGGTCAATATACGTCCTGTAGGGTTGTCCCAAACAGGGGAGCGAATACATGGCCGATGGCGCGACGCGGGGTTTCACCGACGACAGGTTTGCGGCCGTGCGCGCCGCCTTCGACAACAATCTCGCCAGCGGCGCCGATGTCGGCGCGTGCTTCTGCGCGACGCGCGAGGGCGAAACCGTCGTCGATCTCTGGGGCGGCTTCGCTGACGCCGCGCGAACGCGCCCCTGGGAAAAGGACACCATCGTCAACGTCTATTCGACGACCAAGACGATGACCGCGCTGACGGCGCTCATCCTCGCCGATCGCGGCGAGCTCGATTTCGATGCGCCCGTCGCGCGCTACTGGCCCGAGTTCGCCGCCAACGGAAAGGCGGGCGTGAAGGTCAGTCACCTGATGAGTCACGCGGCGGGCCTCTCCGGCTGGAAGGAGCCGATCGTCAACGACGATCTCTACGACTGGGAGAAGGTCACGAGCCTGCTCGCGGCGCAGGCGCCGTACTGGGAGCCGGGCACGGCGCCGGGCTATCACGCGCTTACGCAAGGCTATCTCGTCGGAGAAGTCGTGCGGCGGATTACCGGGCGGTCTCTCGGCACGGTGTTTCGCGAAGAGATCGCCGAACCGATGGGCGCCGATTTCCATATCGGTCTGCCCGCATCGGAAGATGCGCGCGTGGCCGAACTCATTCCCCCGCCGCCGGGCGGGCGCATCGGCGGCGCCGAGCAGACCGCGCTGCAAGCGAACATGGCGAACAATCCCGGTATCGACCCGATGCAGACGCGCACGCGCGCGTGGCGCGGCGCGGAGATTCCGGCTGCAGGCGGTACGGGCAATGCGCGCTCCGTTGCGGAGATTCACACCATGCTCGCCAACGGCGGCGTCGCGCGCGGGAAGCGTTTCCTGTCGGAGGCCGGGTGTCGCAAGGCGCTGGAGCTGCAGATCGAAGGGACCGATCTCATTCTCGGCATGCCGGCGCGCTATGGCATGGGCTTCGGTCTGGCCGGCGGCGTCATTCCGTTTCCCAACCCGAACACGATCTACTGGGGCGGCTACGGCGGCTCGCTGATCATCATCGATATGGATGCGCGCGCGACGTACTCGTACGTGATGAACAAGATGGCCGCGACGACGGCCGGCGACATGCGCGGGTTCAGCCTGCTGATGGCGATGTGGTAGCGGTCGCCCCTACATCGGCGCCTTGACGCCGTCAGGGCCATCGCGCGCTTGCAACGCCGCTTCGATGGCCGCGCAGAGCGTGTCCTCATCACTCGGCTTGGCGATGACGCCGTGTGCGTCGCGCACGTGCTCCACGAGGCGGGGGTTGGCTGTGACGAAGATCACCGCCGCACCGTGCTCGTCCATGAGATGGCGCCCGATCTGCGGACCCGTGACGCCGTCGCGGAGCTGGCAATCCACGAGCGCAAGATCAACGCCTTTCGAGGCGAGCGCCCGCGCACTGCGCGTGTCGGCGGCGACGCCCACCGGCTGATACCCGCGCTCGTGCAGCACGGCGGCGATTTCCATCGCGACCAGCGCTTCGTCTTCAACGATGAGGATGCGTGGGGGCATGGGTCGCGGGGCCTTTGCGGTGGAGGACGGCGGAAGAAGGTCGCCAACGAGAGTCGGGTTCCAGACAATCTACAGCCTGCGACCCGTCTCGGGGCGGTCGATCATTCTTTGATTGAGGCGAAACGGCGCCGGTCCTAAGGATTGGACGTCGAAGGGGATTCGCGGATGATGATGATGCGTCGCGTCTGGACGTGGGCGGTCATGGCTTTTGCAGCCATGGCGCTGGTTTTGCCCGTGCCGGCGTCGGCGCAGCAGGCGTTGAGCCTTTCGGGGCGCACCCAGGGCGAGCTCCGACAAGGCGACTCTGCCCTGCCCAGCGGCGAACTGGTCGACGACTACTCGTTCACGGGCCGGCAGGGGCAGCGGGTGGTCATCCGCATGAGCTCCGGCGCGCTCGATCCCTACCTCATCATCAGCGGTCCGAACGGCTTCCAGCGCGACAACGACGACGCCGCGCAAGGCTCGAAGGACGCCGTGCTCGACGTGACGTTGCCGGCGAACGGCGTCTACCGTGTGCGCGCAACCACCTACCAGGCGGGCGAACGCGGCGCGTACGCCCTCGCGGTCAGCGACGGCGCCGGCACGCCGCAGCAGGCGACCGCCCCCGCCGCGCCAGCGCAATCGGCAGGGACGATCGCCGTCGGCCAATCGATCAACGGCACGCTTGCACGCGGCGACGCCACGCTGTCGAGCGGCGAGTTCCAGGACACCTATCGGCTGCAAGGCCGACGCGGGCAGCAATACGTCATCCGTCTGCGGGCCACGGCGTTCGATCCCTACCTGATCGTGCGCGGGCCCAACAGCCTGAGCCAGGACAACGACGACGACGAAAGCGAGCGCGGCTCGCGCAACAGCCGCATCGTCGTGACCATGCCGTCGGACGGCGAACTTCGGATCACCGCGACGAGCTACCAGACCGGAAACAGCGGTCCCTACACGATCTCCGTCGAAGGCCCCGACGGCGCCGGTGCGGTTGCGTCGAACAACGACGGCTCCATCGGCAACGCCGCGCAGGCGCGTGGCCCCGTGCGTCCCGCTACCGCGATCGCCGTGGGTTCCACCACCAATGGCACGCTGGCGTCGGGCGATTCCACGCTGCGTTCGGGCGAGTTCTACGACAGCTACACGTTCCAGGGGCGACGCGGGCAGGCGGTCGATATCCGTCTCAGCTCCACCGCCTTCGACCCCTACGTGATGATCAGCGGTCCGAACAATTTCTCCGCCTACAACGACGACGACGCTGAAGGCGGGCAGAACAACAAGAACAGCCGTCTGCTCGTCACGCTCGCGGCGGACGGGGAATACCGCGTGCAGGTGACGAGCTACCAGTCCGGAGAAAGCGGCGCGTATCGTCTGTCTCTGGGAACAGCCACGGCAGGCGCAGCGCCGGCGCAGGGCACCCCCCTGGTGATCGGCCAGACCTCGCGCGGCGCGCTCGCGTCCAGTGACGAGGCCGGCAACAACGGCGCCATGCAGGATCGCTTTCGCTTCCAGGGTCGTCGCGGCCAGCGCATATCGATCGACATGCGCTCCGGCGTCTTCGACACCCTCGTCGCGCTCGTGGGGCCGTCGGGTTCTCGCGAGCAGAACGACGACGCCGCGCAAGGCCAGACCAACAGCCTCCTCGAGACATCGCTCTCTGAAGACGGCGAATACACCGTCATCGCCACGAGCTACGCGTCGGGCGGCATCGGCGCCTATGAACTGACGCTCCGCACGCTCGCGGCATCCGGCGAACGCTCCACGGCGGTTTCGGCGGCAGGGCCCGCAGCCACGGGCGGCGCACTGCAGATCGGCTCCACCACGAACGGTCGGCTCGCCCAGGGCGACGCCACGCTGCAGAGCGGGGAGTTCCTCGACCGCTACACCTTCCAGGGGCGTCGCGGCCAGGCGGTCACCGTGGACATGGCGTCAGGCGACTTCGATCCGTACCTCATCGTCAACGCACCTTCCGGCGCGCAGCAGGACAACGACGACGCCGCGCAAGGCAGCACGTCGGCGCGGGTTGCATGGACGCTGCCGGAAGACGGCGCCTACGTGGTGCGCGCGACGTCCTATCAGGCCAACGAGGCGGGGAACTATACATTGCGCCTGAGCGCCGGCGGCGCAGGTGGGCCGAGCGGGCCTTCAGGTCCCATCGCGAGCGGACGACGCGGCAAGGTCTATGCGCTGATGGTCGGCATCTCCGACTACGCGGGCACGGCGAGCAATCTCGCCTACACAGCCGACGACGCGCGCAAGATGGCCGAGACATTGCGCCGGCAGGGCGTACTCGCGTCAGAGAGCGTCGTGCTCACCGATGCGCAGGCGACGCCGTCAGCGGTGCGCGCCGCATTCGCACGGGTCGCAGCTGCGGCGGGCCCGAACGACATGTTCCTGTTCTTTTATTCGGGTCACGGAACGCAGGTGCCCGGGCGTCCCGGCAACGGTGAACCCGACAACCGCGAAGAGGCGATAGCACTCATCGGCGGCCTGCTGATGGATGACGAGATGGCGACCATGTTCCGCTCCGTGCGCGCGGGCGTGTCCATTCTTGCGCTCGACAGTTGCTTCAGCGGCGGCTTCGCGCGCGACGTCGTCTCGCAGCCGGGCGTGATGGGTCTCTTCAGCTCCGAAGAAGATCTGACCAGCGCCGTCGCGTCCAAATTCCAGGCCGGCGGCTATCTCTCGCATTTCCTACGCACGGGCCTCGGCGGCGAAGCTGATCAGAACAGCAACAAGGTCGTGACCGCCGGCGAGATTTCCAGCTATTTGCGCCAGCAGTTCGCCACGCAGGCGCAAGGTATCGATGCCGAGACGACTGATGGCCAGCGCAACTACCAGTTCCTGGTGGTCGAGCGGGGCGGCGTGAAGATCGACGACGCACTGCTGCAGCTGCCGTAAATCACGTCGGGCGAAAAGCGCACGCGCCACTCGCCTGGCACGTGCGCAGCGCGCTCACTACTGTGAACCTTTTGTCACGAACGGCGCCTTTGTCATTTTACTCCCGTTCATGTCGGGACGCCTAGATTCGGCGTCCGATTATCATGCAAGGGGCAAGTCATGCAGAAGCCGCTCGTCATCGCCGGCATCGGCGGAGGCCTTCTCGTCGCCGTTCTTCTCGGCGCACTTCTTTTCACCAACAGCGACGGCGCCAAGGCCAATCGCGCCGAAGTGCAGGCCGCCGCCGCGCTGGAGCAGCCGAAAACCGTCTCGACGGTCGAAGCCAGCGCCTGGGCTGAAACCCGCGCGAAAAACACGCGCGAAAGCTACGAGGTTTTCCTCGCCGCGTTCCCGGACGGCGCATTCGCTGACGAAGCGCGCCTCGCCATGGTGCGCACCGAAACGCAGAAGGCCGAGGCGCCGCGTGCGGCTACCGTCACGCGCGTTGCGTCCAACAGCTCTGCGCCGCGTCGCAATGTGCGCGCGGAGTGCCAGGCCTATGTCGATCGCGTCTATGCGGCGCCGAGCAAGCTCGCGCGCGTCGGTGTCGGCGCGGCGGCCGGTTGCGGCGTTGGCGCCCTCGCAGGCGGCGACGACAAGCGCAATTGCACCGTGGGCGCTATCGTCGGCGGCGTGTCGGGCGGTGTCAGCGCGCGTCAACGCACCGCCAAGCGCGAGCAGGCATATTCGTCCTGTGTCGCCAATGGCGGCCCGCGCTAAAGCGTAAGCCTCAAATCCCCGCACCGAGATCGCCGAACGCATCGGCGAGATCGGTCGCGGGGCGCGGCGCGTCATGGAGCAGGCGATGCGCCAGCGCATCGACCTGCGCGCGAATTTCCGGAACGGCGGTGACTTCCCAGAACGCCGGCCGCGTGAGCGGCCCGAGCGCAAAGAGCCAGTGCGATGGCGCACCGCGCGCATCCACGAACGCACTCTCCTCAGTCTCGATCCCCAGATGCAACGCATCAGCGCGCATCAGGCCGTTGCGCCGGAGGTCGGCAAACAACGGCTCCTCGATCCGCGCGAAATCGCTCGCGGGGCCTGTGCAGTTGAAGACGCGCGCGATGCGCACGGTTTCCACGTCGGGTCCACGCCGCCGACGTACGCGCACTTCTCCGTCACGGCTGTCGACAACGCGGCCCGCCATCACCCGCAACTGACCTGACGCACGCAGAGCATCCAGGGCGTCGGCGATCTGCGGCGCCATGCGATGGCGGTGAATGTCCCAGTAGGCGCGCGCATGACGCAGAAAGCGCGCGCGCTCGCTGCGCGGCCAGGAACGCCAGACGCGCGCCACCTCCGGTCGCGCCGCATCGATCACCCGTCTCCACGGCACGCCTGCCGCAACTGCGCGCGTGATTTCCCGACGCACCAGCGCAAAGGCGCCGCGCGCCGTTTGCGACTCCGGGGATGCCAGGAACGCCGGCCACGTTCCGCCCGACTCGTGTCGCGTGGGCAGGAGGCCGTGCCGCGACAACGCAATCATCTCGCCGCTATGGCCGCGGGCGGCGAGTGAGAGCGCAATGTCCACCATGGTCAATCCCGCGCCGATGAAAAGCACCGGCGCGTCCACGTCCAGGTCGTCGAACGCATCACGCGACCACGGGTCAGGTACGGCCTGACGGCCATCATGTGCATCACGTAGCGGCGCAGGTGGGCGATTGCCGGTGGCGAGCACGACGATGTCGGCGTCGATGGCGCGGCCGTCGGCGAGGAAAACCTTGCGCTCCGTGCGCGACACGCGCACCGCATCTCCGCGCAAGCGCCTCACCGTCTTCGCTTCGGCGAGGCGCTCTTCCACATATCTGCCGAACAAAGCGCGCGGCGCGAAGGCATCCGCCAGCGCGCCGCCGTCTTGGACCGTGAAATCCGTGCGCGTCGCAAGCCAGTCGGCGAAACTCGGCGAAAGACCGAGTTCCATGCGGCTCGTCGGCACGTTGAGCAGATGATGCGTCTCGCACGCACCGTAGGCGAGACCCACGCCCGCGCGTCGTTGGCGCTCAATGAGATGGATCGTGCGATCGGGCGCGGCGTGCGCGAGACGCATGGCCAGGAGCGCGCCGCTGAATCCGCCGCCGATGATCGTTATGGCGGGGGACATGCCTATTCCGCCGCGACCAGTTCCGTGGCGCGCTGCAGGTCCACCGCCACGATCTGCGAAACGCCGCGCTCGGCCATCGTCACGCCGAAGAGGCGATCCATGCGCGACATGGTGACGGGATTGTGCGTGATGGTGAGGAAGCGCGTGTCGGTGAGGCGGCGCATTTCGTCGAGCATGCGGCAGAAGCGGTCGACGTTGGCGTCGTCGAGCGGCGCGTCCACTTCGTCGAGCACGCAGATCGGTGCGGGGTTTGCGAGGAAGACCGCGAAGATGAGCGCCGTCGCCGTCAGCGCCTGTTCGCCGCCAGACATCAGCGAGAGCGTGGAGAGGCGTTTTCCCGGCGGACAGGCGAAAATTTCGAGGCCCGCCGCTAGGGGATCGTCTGACTCCGTCAGGCGAAGCTCGGCGACGCCGCCTTCGAACAGCGTTGCAAACAGGCGCGCGAAATTCGCGTTCACGATCTCGAACGCCTTGAGGAGGCGCTGGCGGCCTTCGCCGTTGAGCCGCCCGATGGCCTGCTTCAGCTTCTGCACTGCCGTGTCCACGTCCGCGCGTTCGCGGGCGAGCGTCGCAAGGCGAGTTTCGACTTCTTCGAGTTCTTCTTCGGCGCGCAGATTCACCGGGCCGGCCGCTTCGCGCTCGCCGCGCAGCTTTTCGAGCTTGCGGTCGATGTCGGCGAGCGGCGCCTTGCCCAGCGCTTGCGTCATCAGCGGGCCTGCGCGTTCGGCGAGTTCCTCGGGCGCGCAGTTGATCTGTTCGCGGGCGAGCGATTCGACACCGTGCAGGCGCTCCGTCGCTGCATGCGCGCGCGCCTCCGCGCCGGCGCGATGCTCGCGGCGCTGTGCATGACGGGTTTCGACTTCGCGAGCGGCGGCATCGGCCTCTCGCGCTGACTTTTCGGAGACGGAAAGCGCGTCCGCCGACGCAAGGCGCCGACTCTGCGCAAGCGCAGACTGGTCCGCCAGTTTCGCGAGCGCTTCGGTGACGCGCACCGGCGCGGCCCGGGCGGCTTCCAGCGCCTTCGCTTCGCGCGTGCGGGCCGTAGCGATTTCGCCTAGGCGTCGTCCGGCTGCGTCATTGCGCCGGTTCCAGTCGGCCTGTTCGGTTTCGACGGCGCGCAGACGCATCTGACGCGCGGTCTCGGCCTGCTTCAACGCATTGAGCGATGCACGTGTTTCATCGAAGGCGGCGCGCGCAGCGTCCGCTTTCGTACGCGCAGCGGTCATGGCGTTCTCGTCGGTCACGGGCGCTGTCGCGCGGCCTTTCTCGGCGGCGTCGAGGGAAAGCGTCGCCTGATCGCGTTCGGTGGCGAGGGCCGCGCGTTGGCTCTTTACCGCATCACGGCGCTCGTTGAGACGGCGTTCTTCGGCGACAAGCGCGTCTTTCGCCGCGCTCGCGCGCAGACCGTCCGCGACGGCTGCGGGCGCGGCTTGGCGCGCGATGCGCGCTTTCGTGTCGGCTTCCTCGCGACGCTTGCGTGCGGCGTCGGATTTCTGTTGCGCGGCTTCTGCGGCGGCTTCGGCGGCCTTCAGTTCCTTGCGCGCGGCGGTGAGGCGGTTGCGTTGCTCCAGACGCGCAGCAGCCGGCGCCGGCGCATCGTCGCGCCGCACGAAGCCGTCCCAGCGCCACAGATCGCCTTCCACCGAAACGAGACGCGCACCCGCAGACAACATCTTCTGCATGCGCGGCCCTTCCGCGCGATCGACCACGCCGCAGAGCGCAAGGCGCGCAGCAAGCGCCGGCGGCGCCGTGACGTGCGCCGCAAGCGGCGTGACGCCGGCAGGCCAGGTTATGGTGCGGGTTTCCGCGCCCGCCCAGCGCAGCGGTGCGTCATCGGCGAGCGAGGCTTCGATGTCGTCGCCCAGCGCAGCCGCGACGGCTTTCTCGTAACCGGGCGCGGCATCGATGTCGGCGAGCACGGGCGGATAGCTCTTGCCGCTGGGCTTGGAGACGAGTTGCTCAAGCGCGCGCACTTCGGCGGCCGCTTCAGCGCGCTTGCGATCGGTATTGTTGCGCCCGGTTTCCGCTTCGCGCAGCGCGGCGTCTGCTTCGCTCAACGCGGTTTCAGCGAGCGCTTCCGCAGTCCGCGCGGCGTCGGCGGCCGCTTGAGCGGCAGCGACGCGCGCTTCGGCTTCAGCGATGCGTTCGGCGAGATCGTTCGGCGCATCGACAGCAGCGATGTCGCGGGCGAGCAGGGCGAGGCGTTCTTCTGCGCGACCGAGACGGGCGCGAGCCTCGCGTGCGCTCGCTTCCAGCACCGCACGTTGCGCCTGCGCTTCCGCCGCCGCGGCGACAAGCGCCTGCAAGGCGCCCTCCGCTTCTGCTCGCGCGGCGTCGCGCGACTTCAGCGATGCTTCCAGCGCTTCAAATGAGCCGTCGTTGCCCGCGCCGGAGAGATCGAGGTGTTCGGCTTCGAGCCTCGCCAGCACGGTCTCTGCGTCGGCGCGCATGCGTGTTTCGCGTTCCTCGTCTTCGTCGAGACGTTTCAGAGCATCGACGGCGCGCGCGACGATGGTTTCGGCGTCGCGCAGATCGCGTTCGAGGCCCACGCGTTCGCCTTCAAGGCGGCGGAGTACCGTCGCGGCGACAAGTTCTTCTTCGCGCAGGGCGGGGAGTTGTTCGGCGGCGCCTTCGGCGGCGCGTCGCGCGGCGGAGGCCTCTTCGGCCGCGGCGGCGACGTCGCGCTCGGCGCTGCGGAGATCAGCCTGCGTTGCGGCGAGCGCTTCAGCGGCGTCCATCCAGCGGCGATGCAGCGACAGCGCTTCGGTACGGCGCAGTTCTTCGGCGAGACCGCGATAGCGTTCCGCGAGACGCGCCTGACGCTTCAGCGCCTGACGCTGCGCGTCGATCTCTGCGGCGACTTCATCAAGACGCAGCAGATTGGCAGAGGCCGCGTTGAGCTTCAGGTCCGCTTCGTGACGGCGCGCATGAAGGCCCGCGATGCCGGCGGCTTCTTCCAGAATGCGACGGCGGTTCTCGGGTTTTGCTGCGATCAGTTCGCTGATCTGGCCCTGTCGCACGAGTGCGGGCGAGTTCGCGCCTGTCGAGGCGTCCGCGAAGAGAAGCTGCACATCCTTGGCGCGCACCTCGCGGCCGTTTACGCGATAGATTGAACCGGACTCGCGTTTGATCTTGCGCGAAATCTCCAGCGTATCCGCCGAAGCGATGCCGGGCGGGGGCTTGGCGCCTTCCGCATCCAATACCAGAACGACTTCGGCGTGTTCACGCGCGGGGCGCGCATTCGTGCCGGCAAAGATCACGTCGTCCATGTCGCCCGCGCGCATGGCTTTCGCCGAAGTCGCGCCCATCGCCCAGCGCACGGCTTCCAGCAGGTTCGACTTGCCACAACCGTTCGGACCCACAACGCCCGTGAGACCGGCCTCGATCACCAGGCGTACGGGATCGACGAAGGACTTGAAGCCCGAGAGTCGGAGTTCGACGATGTGCACGGGCGCGTCGTCTCCTGCCGCCGCTATGCCGTGAGCTTGGCGTCGATGAGCTTGGCGAGCCGTTCGTAGGTGTAGGGATTTTCGACGGTGTTATCTAGTACTTCGCCGTTGAGGATCAGCGTCGGCGTGCCGGTGATCTTGAACGCCTTCTCGCCTTCTTCGGCGACCGTCTGCAGGCGCTTGGTCTGCACATCGTCGGCTATGCATGTGGTGAACTGTTCGTCGGAGAGACCGCCGGTCTTCGCCAACTCCAGCAGCTTCTCGCGCAATTGGCCTGCCTGCGCCGCCTGGAACACCGAGTCCTGTGCATCGAAGAACATGTCGACGGCCTTGAAATACTGGTCGGGTGTCGAGGACATGCAGCGCGCTAGCATGTGCTCGGCGCGCGCGATCGTGGGCTCGCCTGCAGGAAATTCGCGGAAGATGAAACGGATCTTGCCGGTGTCGATGTAGCTGGCCTTCAGCTGCGGCCAGACATCCTTGTGGAAGGCCGCGCAGGCGTGGCACGCGAGTGAAGCGTACTCGATGAGCGTGACCTTGGAGTCCGCCGGCCCGAGCGCCATGTCGCCTTCGACAGCGCTCTTCGAGGCGACTCCGCCACCGCCTTCGCAGGCCGCGACCAGCGCGAGAGACGAGGCGAAAAGCGCGAACTGACGGCGATCGATCATGTGTCTCTGCCTGCACTGGTCGGGACGACGTGTGTTGCGACGCCCGATGGATGGGGAACGGAATGCGCCGTCTTAGCGCGCGCGCGCGATGACCGGAAGCGCCCGCTCTCAGTCGGCGAGAGACCTCAGCGGCGCTGCCCGATGGCGCGTCCGAGGCGCGCGAGGGCGGCTTTCAGCGCGGGGCTGCCGATGGAGGCGAGCGAGAGGGCGAGCAGTCGCTCGTCGTCCGCCGAAAGCGGGGCCGAGAGCGGGCGCAGGTTCGACGCGCCTTTGCGGGTGATGACGCCCTGCTTGATCGCAATGGCCTTCACGCCCGCGCCGGCGAGATTGCAGCGTTCGAGGATCAGGGCGGCCTGGTGCTGGACGAAGGGGGCGGCGGGGCCGGCGACCTTGATGGTCAGCGTCGATCCGTTGGCGCCGCGCGCGATCTTCTCGGGCTCGGTCATCTGGGCGAGTTTCTCGCCGACGATGTCGCGCCACTGGCGCTTGAGCTCCACGACGGATTTGCCGGTTTGCTTGGGGGCGACCTTGGCGCGCATGATCGCGGCGGTGAGCGCACCGGCCTGCGGCGGGCCGCCTTTCCAGACGGCCTTGCCCCGCTGGCGCGAGAGCGCTTCGAGGGCGGCCGCCTCCAGGCGCGGATCGACCGGGCCTTCTGGTTTGGGTATGGGCGCGCGTTTGGGCAACATGGCCCCCTAGAGAATCGGCAAAGACGTTAAGAGACCTTAAATGCCCGCCGCCCCGCGCAAGCCGCGGACTCAAGAGGTAGTTGTGAATAGGCCAGTGAGTGCGGTGGGAGCACTACGGGTGGTGTTGTTGGATTGGTATGACCGGAACGCCCGGTCGCTGCCCTGGCGCACCCCGCCCAGCGCCGCCGCCCGGACGGACCCGTACCGGGTCTGGCTCTCCGAGATCATGCTGCAGCAGACGACCGTCGCGGCGGTCGGACCCTATTTCGAGCGCTTCCTGGAAGCCTGGCCGACCGTGTCCGATCTGGCCGCCGCCCCAAGGGAGGACGTGCTTCGGGCGTGGGCGGGGCTTGGCTACTACAGCCGCGCGCGCAACCTCCATGTGGCTGCGGGGGCCGTGGCGGCGGCGGGCGGATTTCCGACGGAGGAGGTCGCGCTGCGGGCGCTGCCGGGGGTCGGGCCCTACACGGCGGCGGCGATCGCGACGATCGCGTTCGGCCTCCCGGCCAATGTTGTGGATGGAAATGTCGAGCGGGTGATGGCGCGGCTCCATGCCGTCGAGACGCCGCTGCCGGACGCCAAGCCTGAACTGGCGGCGCTGGCGGCCCGTTACGTGACGCCGGAACGGCCGGGGGACTGGGCGCAGGCGCTGATGGACCTCGGCGCGACGGTCTGCACGCCGCGTTCGCCGGGGTGCGAGCTGTGCCCGGTCTCGTCGTTCTGCGCGGCCCGGCAGGGCGGTGAGCCCGAGAGCTATCCCCGTCGTCGGGCTAAGGCGGCCAAGCCAGAGCGGCATGGCGTGGCCTTCCGTCTGCGCCGGGGCGGGGACATCCTGCTGGTGCAGCGGCCGGACAAGGGCCTTCTCGGCGGCATGGTCGCGCTGCCGACGACACCGTGGCGGACGGAGATCTGGGGTCGGGCAGAGGCTGCCGCGCACGCGCCAGCGGCCGCCGAATGGCGCGAAAGCGGCGCGGTGCGCCACGTCTTCACGCACTTCGCGCTGACGCTTGAGGTATGGACCGGCGAAGGCGACGTCATCGGAGACTGGCGCGCCTTCGACGAAATTGCCGCCCACGGTCTGCCCACGGTGTTCCGCAAGGCAGCGATGCTCTCCTGACGCGCATCTTCGAAGCCGCCGGGCGCCATCTTCCCGCCTGTGACCCACGCCACTATGAGAACCGCTTGCAAGGAGCCACACACAGGTCATGGCCGATGTCTTCATCTCCTACGCCAGTGAGGATCGCGATCGCGTCCGCCCGCTCGCGGAAGCGCTGATGGGGCGCGGGCTGAATGTCTGGTGGGACCGCGCGCTGGTGGCGGGCGACGACTATGCGCGCGTGATCGAGCGCGAGCTTGCAGCGGCGAAGGCGGTGATCGTCGTCTGGACGCAGAGCTCCGTGGAATCCGCGTTCGTGCGCGACGAGGCGAGGAGCGCACTTGATGAGGGACGGCTCGTACCCGTGTCTCTCGATCGCGGCGTGAAGTTTCCGCTCGGCTTCGGCTCATATCACGCCGAAGACCTGACGGCGTGGAACGGCGCCGCCGACGCGCCGCAAGTCGGTCTCGTGGAAGAAGCCGTGCGCGCGCGGCTCGAAGGTCGCGCCGTGAATGCGGCGGCGGTGCAGAAGCAACGGCGCACACGCGCACGCATTCGTGTCGTCTCCATTCTCGGCGTGCTCGCCACGCTGCTGGTCATCGCGGCGAGCGTTTACGTCATCGTCGGCCAGCAGCAGGTGCAGGAAGCTGCGCCCGTCACGCGGCAGGACCAACTCGCGCAGCTGCTCGATCTTGTTTCCAAGGGACAGATCACCGGCGATCAGGCGCTCGAACTCGCGCGGCTACTGCAGGATGATGCGTTCGCAGGCGCGACTGCCACAACCGAAGCCGCCGGATCAGATCCCGCGACCGTGGAGCCGGCGCTCGCGGATGCGCCGCGCGTGCGGAGTGCGGATGCGATGACGGCAGCGCGTGCGTCGTTTTCGGATGCGGCGGCGACCTTGCTGCAGGATCCCGATCCGCGCGTGCGCGAAGCAGTGCTGAAAGTGCGCGCGCCCGCAACGCGTCAGCAGGCTCTTGACGAGATGTGGGCCATCGCCCGCGAGGGTGGGGCGTCAGCGGCGCCGATCTGGCGCGCCTGCGGTTCGCTGATGCTGGCGATGGGCGACGACCGCGCGGCGCGGGCGCTGGAGAATGCACGCGCGCTCAATCCGCAGGACAAGGCGCTGTGGCGGATGCTGAGTTTCGCCTACGCCAAGCAGAAACGTCCCCGTGAGGCCGCAGGCGCGGCATTTGTTGCGTCAGGTCTCGATGCGGCGTCATCGAGCAACTGGTCGGGCGCCGTGCAACGTCTCGATCGTGCATTGCCGCTGATGCAGGACGCGCCGACGCGCGGATTCGTTCTCGGTCAACTCGGCGATGCAGAGGCGGCGAGCGAGGACTGGCAGGGCGCAGAGGAACGCTACCGCGCCGCGCTCAACGTCCACGGCGACCAGAAGAACATCGCGGCGATCTCCATGGAAAGCTCGAAGCTCGCGCGTTCGCAGTTGAAGCAGGGCGAGACACGGCGGGCCTGCGCCACGCTGCGACGCGCGCGCGAGCAGGGCGCCGCCGTTACCGAGGAAGAGTTCGACTCCGCCTGCGCCGTGCGGGCGGGACCTAGGCCTGCTGTGCCGCCGGGCTGAGGAAGAGCACTTTCGCTGCGCCCCAGGTGCGCGTGTCGTGGACGACGAAGCCGTCCGTCGCCGGTATTTCTTCCGCCGCGCATTCGAAGACGATCGTCGCCTCCGGCGTGATCCAGCCGCCGGCTTGCAGTTTTCCCAGCGCGCGTTCGCCCAGGCCTTTGCCGTAGGGCGGATCGAGAAAGACCAGATCGAACGGCGAGGCGAGACCCGCCGGCTTCACGCCAAGGTCCGTCGCATCGCGACGGTGAATGCGCGTCGATCCGAACAGGGCGAACGCCTCGATATTGTCGCGGATGACGCCCCGCGCGGCGGCATCCGTCTCCACGAAAAGTGCAAACGCCGCCCCCCGCGACATCGCCTCGAATCCGAGCGCGCCGGACCCCGAAAAGAGATCGAGGACGCGCGCGCCCTCGAGCGGGATCGCCCACGAGGCGTGCGTGAGCATGTTGAAGAGGGACTCCCGCGCCCGGTCCGACGTGGGCCGCGTGGTTTGCCCCGACGGCGTCGCGATCGCGCGCCCCTTCAAGCTCCCGCCGACGATCCGCATGCACTCCCGCCACTTGACCTTGCACCAGCCAGCGGCCTTAAACGCCGCGCTCCCCCAGAACAACAGAGACGCCGAAACCGTGGAAGCCCTCATCTCCGTCACCGACATCTCGGCGCTCGTGCAGGTGATCCTGATCGACCTTGCGCTCGCGGGCGACAATGCGATTGCGGTGGGGCTGGCGGCGTCCGCGCTCGCGCCGGCGCAGCAGAAGCGGGCGATCTTCATCGGCGTCGTGCTGGCGCTCGTCCTGCGGATCATCTTTGCGCTGCTGGCGGTCCAGATGCTGAAGATTCCGGGGTTGCTCTTCGTCGGCGGCCTGCTGCTCTTCTGGGTGGCGTGGCGCATGTACGAGGATCTGCGCGCGCATCGTCCCGAAGCGCCCCTTCTGGAGCCGGAGGAGGGTGTAGCCCTCGCGCAGAACGTTGCCGCTCAGGTCGCCGCGCCACAGACGTTCGGCCGTGCGCTCTTGTCGATCATCATCGCCGACGTCTCCATGTCGCTCGACAACGTGCTCGCGGTGGCGGGCGTGGCGCGCCACAACGAGGCGATCATGGCGTTCGGCCTCGTGCTGTCGGTGATCCTGATGGGCGTGGCCGCGTCGGTGATTGCGGGCGTGATCCAGAAATATCGCTGGATCGCCTATGTCGGCATCGCGGTGATCCTCTTTGCGGCGTTGCGCATGGTGTGGGAGGACGGCCACCAGATCATGCCGCAGCTCATTCCCGCCATGCCGGGCTTCCTGGGCGCGTCGCACCCGCCGGCCTGATCGGCGTCAGCCGCCTGCAGCGCCCCGGCGTCGCGCCTTCGACGAGCCGAACATGTCCTTGACCTGTTTCGGCGGCACTTCCTCGACCTGACCGGGCTTCAGCAGTCCGAGCTCGAACGGTCCGTACGACGTGCGAATGAGGCGGTTCACCTTCAGGCCCAGCGCTTCGAGCACGCGCCGCACTTCGCGGTTCTTGCCTTCCGTCAGCACCAGTGAAATCCAGGCGTTGCCGCCTTGCTGGCGTTCAAGCGTCGCCGTGATCGAACCATAGCGCACGCGCTCGATGGTGATGCCGTCGGCGAGCGTGTCGAGTTCTTCCTGCGCAATGCGTCCGAACGCGCGCGCACGATAGTGTCGTGACCACGCATTCGCCGGCAGCTCGAACTGGCGTGCGAGTTCGCCGTCATTGGTGAGCAAAAGCAGGCCTTCGCTGTTGAGATCGAGACGCCCGATGCTGACGACGCGCGGCATGTCCGCGGGCAAGCGCTCGTAGATCGTCGCGCGGCCCTTGGGGTCGTGGTTGGTGGTCAGGAGGCCGTCGGGCTTGTGGTAGCGCCACAGTCGCGTGGGCTGCGGGGCCGCGACGCGCTTGTTGTCGACGCGGATGTCGTCCTTCGGCGTCACCTTGAAGGCGGGCGTGTCGAGCTTCTTGCCGTTCACCGACACGCGGCCCTCGGCGATCAGCTTCTCGGCGTCGCGGCGCGAACAGACGCCCGCGCGCGCGAGGGTCTTGGCGATGCGCTCGCCGTCTGGAGTGAAATCGTCGTCAGCCATGCGGCGTCATACCCTTGGCGGGCGCGCGCGGCTATGATGGCGCGCGATGAACGATGACGCACACTGGATGGGGAAGGCGCTCGCGCTGGCGCAAGCCGCCGCGGATGCGGGCGAGGCGCCGATCGGCGCGGTGCTCGTGAACGCCACGGGAGCAGTCGTGGCGGAAGCCCACAATGCGCCGATCGGCTTGAGCGATCCGACCGCCCACGCGGAAATTCTCGTCCTGCGCGAAGCGGCCCGGCGCGGCGGCAATTATCGCCTGCCGGCGGGGCTCACGCTCTACGTGACCCTTGAACCGTGCGCGATGTGCGCGGGGGCCATTTCCCAGGCGCGGGTGTCACGCGTCGTCTATGGCGCGACCGACGCGAAGGGCGGGGCAGTGGAAAGCGGCGGGCGCTTCTTTGAACAGCCGACCTGCCACTGGCGTCCGGACGTGACGGGCGGCATCGCGGCGGAGGACAGCGCGAAGCTGCTGAAGGACTTCTTCCGCGCGCGGCGCTAGCGGAAGAAGGCGCGCGCGGCCTTGCCGTCTTCGGCGATCTGCGTGGTGAGCGCCTCAAAGGATTCGAACTTCTTCTCGGCGCGCAGGAAATGCATCAGCCGCGTCTCAACCGTGCGTCCGTAGAGATCGGCGCTGAAATCGAAGACATGGGTTTCGAGCAGCGGTTCGGCGACGCTGCCCACGGTCGGTTTCACGCCGCAGTTTGAAACACCGGGCCGCCACACGCCGTCGCCGACATTCGTCGCCGTCGCATACACGCCGAACAGCGGGCGCAGATAATCGCCGAGCGCGACATTCGCCGTCGGAAAGCCGATGCCGCGCGCGCGCTGCATGCCCGTGATCACTTCGCCCTCGATCGCCCAGGGCCGCCCGAGCAGACGTTCCGCCTGATCCATGTCGCCCGTCTGCAAGGCGCTGCGGATCGAGGTGGAAGATACCTTGTCGGGATCGTGACCGTCATCGACGGCATCGACGACTTCGACTTCGAAGCCGAACGCTTCGCCGTGGCGCTTCAATGCCGCCGCATCGCCCATGCGGCCGCGTCCGAAGCGGAAATCGAAGCCGATCGCCACACGCGCGGCGCCGAGGCGGTCGACGAGGATTTCCTTTGCGAAAGCCTCGTCCGTCATCTGCGAAAGCACGGCGTCAAAGGCGATTTCGATCAGTAGATCGACGCTGGCCTCGCCGAGCGCGCGGGCGCGCTGGCCGGACGTTTGCAGGCGAAAGGGCGGTGCGTCCGGCTGGAAGAAGCGGCGCGGATGCGGTTCGAACACCGCCGCCGCCACACGTTTCCCTTCGGCGCCGACGCGTGCGGCGGCGATCACCGCCTGATGGCCGAGATGCACGCCGTCGAAATTGCCGAGCGCGATCGATGCGCCGCGCGCGTCGTCAGGCAGGCGCGTCGTTGCGGAGACCGCGTCCATTGCGTCAGGCGGACCGGCGCGGCGCCATGACCACGGCCTCGCCTTCGAGGACCGGTTTGCCGTTCACGAGGCACGTGCATTGAAACGTCGCGCGCGCCTTCTCTTCGTTGAGCGCGGTGACTTCGACGCGCGTCGTCACCGCATCGCCGATCTTCACCGGGCGTTTGAACGACAGCGTCTGGGAAATGTAGATCGCGCCTGGGCCGGGCAGGCGCGTGCCGATCAGCGCGGAGACGTAGCTCGCCGAGAGCATGCCGTGGGCGATGCGCTCCTTGAACGGCGTCGTCGCCGCGAATGCCGCGTCCAGATGCACGGGATTGTCGTCGCCCGACACCGCCGCGAAAGCCGCGATATCGGCCTCGCCGACCGTGCGCGTCATCTCGGCGTTCTGGCCGATGGAAAGGTCTTCGAAAAAGAGGCCGGGCCCCGCCATGACTCAGTGATCCTTTGATTGTCGCCGCCTTCCTATCGTGCGCCGGACGGGAACGCCAAGGCGGGACACGCCCTGCTTGCGCAGGGGCTCGGGCAGGATCACGCTGCGGCGAAAAGGGGAGGAAGCGCCGATGACGATGTTCGCCGCAGCGTTGGCCGCGTTCATTTTCCTGCACGTGGGCCTGTCCGCGACGCCCCTGCGGGGCGCTGCGATCCGCGCAATGGGCGAGTGGCCCTACCGGGGGCTCTACTCGGCGGCGTCCGCCGTACTGCTCATCTGGATGATCTTCTCGTTCGGCGCGGCGCGGGCCTCGCCCGAAAACCAACAGCTCTGGGACCCGCCGATCTGGGGCCGGCACCTGACGGCGCTGCTCGTCTTCCTCGGCTTCATGCTGGCCGTGCCCGGTCTGATCGCCCCGGCGCCGACGATGGTGGGCATGGAGGGCGCCATGGCCAAAGCCGAACCCGCCAAAGGCATGACGCGCATCACCCGGCACCCGTTTCTCTGGGGCGTGGCGCTGTGGGGCGCCGGGCACCTCATGGCCAACGGGGAGCTGACCTCGCTCCTGCTGTTCGGGGGGCTGGCCGCCATGGTCCTTATCGGCACCCAGTCGATCGACCGGAAGTCCGCCGCCCGCGATCCCGAAAGCTGGGCAAAGTTCAAGGCGGTGACGTCCAATGTGCCGTTTGCGGCCATTCTGCAGGGTCGCAATCGGCTGGCGCTGGGAGAAGTCGCGGTCCCGCTGCTGGTCGCGCTGGCGATCTTCGGGGCGACGCTCTGGTTTCACCGGGTGCTTTTCGGGGTCGCGCCGTTCGATTTCGGGGCCTGATGACGGTTTGATCACTCCGGCGTGAACCGAAAGGCAATCATGCGGGCGTAGGCTGGTGCCTCAACAGGATCGCCCCAATGCTCCCCCCCAGGGCCCCCGCCAGCCGTCACATCTTCGACCGTCCCCACTTCGCCCACATGACCGGCGGAGACGCGGGGCTTGAGGTCGAGATCGTCGAGATCTTCCGGGTGCAGACCGAGCTCTGGTCGCGCCTGCTGATCCCCGACGCGCCGACCCCGATCTGGCGCGACGCCGCCCACACCGTGAAAGGTTCGGCCCGGGGCCTCGGCCTCTGGGCGCTGGCGGAAGCCTGCGAGCGGGCAGAAGAGCTGGGCAAGGCAGGCGCCGTCGAGGGCGCGCTGGTCTCGCAGGCGCTTTCAAGCGTTCGTGCGGCTCTGACAGAGGCGCTCGATGCCCTGGACGGCGCCTACGCGGAATCCTGCGCCGCCTGAATCCTCAAAGCCGTCCTCTGGACATTTCACCGTCGTTTCAGGCACGACCCCGCCCATGGCCGAAGACGTCCGCACGCTCAACGTGATCGATCGCGAGGGAACCCTGCACTCCGTGGAGGGGCTCGACGGATGGCGCGTAATGGAAATCATCCGAGATCAGGGCTTGCCCATCAAGGCTGAGTGCGGCGGCGCCTGCGCGTGCGCCACCTGCCATGTTTATGTCGCCGCCGAATGGATCGATCGGCTGGTCGCGCCTACGGCCGAGGAACTCGAACGTCTCGACGACGCTTTTGAAGTGACGGGCGCGTCGCGCCTGTCTTGTCAAATCCTCATGCGTGCGGAATTCGACGGCCTGACCGTCATGCTCGCGCCCGGGAGCGAGCCGTGACCGCGGCTTCCGTAGGGTCTATAAAGAAAGTCTCATGACACGTTTCTCGCTCCAGTTCGGGCAGACCAAGCCCGGCCTCTGCTATCTCGAACGCCCGACGGTGTACGGCGTGTGTCCGCGTGGGGAAGCAGCCATCGCGGTGGCGAAAATCGGACGCGCCGCGCCGTTCGACTACGATCTGCCGGGCGGCGGCATCGAGACGGACGAAGACGAGCCGGGCGCGCTCATGCGCGAGTTCGCGGAAGAAACGGGGCTTACGGTCTGGCCATCGCATGTTCTCGGTCGCGCAGGTCAGTTCTGGATCAATCGCGGCGAACCTCGCAACAGCCTTGCGACGTTCTACGAAGTCGAGAAGACCGGCGACGACGGCGACCCCACCGAACCTGATCATGCGCTGGTTTGGCTCTCGCCGCAGGACGCCATCGCCAAGATGCGCCATGAAGCGCATGCTTGGGCGATCATGCACTGGCTCCGCGAACGCAAGGCGAAAGCGGCGCCTCATCGCGCGGAGTAAGCCGGATGGGACTCTACAGCCGCTATATCCTCCCCCATGTCATCAACTGCGCCTGCGGCACGCGACCGATCGAACGTCAGCGCATGAAGGTGGCGCCGCTCGTGGAGGGCGTCGTGCTCGAACTCGGCTTCGGGTCGGGATTGAACATTCCCTATCTCGACGCGCAGAAGATCACGAAGCTCTACGCCCTTGAGCCCGAAGCCGGCATGCGCGCGCTGTCGATGAAGGCGGCGAAGACCGCGCCGTTTCCCATCGAAGTCCGATCGGAGTTCGCCGAAACGCTCGATCTGCCGGACGCGTCGATCGACACGCTGTTCATCACCTACACGCTCTGCACCATTCCCGATCCGGCATCGGCGCTGCGCGCGACGCGCCGCTTTCTGAAGGCGGACGGGCGAGTGGTGTTCTGCGAGCATGGCCTGGCGCCGGACGCCGACGTGCAGAAGACGCAGCGCGGCGTCGAGCCGCTGTGGAAGTGCTTGGCTGGCGGCTGCCATCTGACGCGCGACGTGGCGCGCACCCTGGAGACGGGCGGCTACCGGATCGAGACGAGCGAGGCGATGTATCTGCCGAAGACGCCACGGTTCGCGGGGTACAATGTCTGGGGCGTCGCGCGCGCGGCCTGACGGTCGAACTTACTGTTCGGGCCCTTGTTCGCCGCGTTCCACCGCCACCGGTTTCGGCGCCTCGATCGCCGTGGAAGCTGGCGGCAGGCCTACGGGCGCGGTGCCCTTGTCGACATCGAATTCGGCCTGATCCGCAGGCGTCGGCCCGCCAGCGAGCGCGAGGTCAGTCGTCGGAGTCAGTGAGGGGCGTTTGCGGGCTTCCACGAAGGTCGGTTCGATCATGCCGGCGGGCTGAGTCCAGCTCTCCTTGAGTGCTTGCTGCTCCTGATGATGCGACGCCTGCTGACTGTAGAACTGGGCGCCGCCAGCGATCGCGGCAACGCCAGCAAGCGAGGCGAGGGCGGCCGGCGCATACCTGCGAAACTCGGAAGGCTTCTTCTTCGGCTCGCCGCAGTGTTCGAGGATACGCGCGAAGAGCACGCGCCACGCCGTACCGTCGCTGTGCGGATCGAGGCGGTTGAAGACGATAAGCGCATCGCCGGAATAACGTTCCTTCGGCGCACCCTTGCGGTAGCCGACCTCGATCAGCTTGCCTTGCAGGCCCGCCGTGCGCGCGTCAGCCTGCACCTGCTGGTCTTCCGTCGCGTCGGGGGTCCACAGGGCCACCACGCAACGCGCCTGTTGCGGCGTTACATGTGTCTGCGGCTTGTCGTGGTGATTGAGCACGATGCCCGGCGCGCTGGTATATCCGCGTGCATCGAGCGCTTCGGCGATCGTGCGCGCGTTGTCGAGGTCGGCGTGCATGTAGGCGAACCAGACGTCGATCTTCTTGCCATCGTCTTCCGGCGCTGTGTGCGCACTGTCGTGATGGAACAATCTTTCGGAGGCCCGCACCCCACGTACTCCTTCGCCGTTGCTGCGTGTTTTCACGGCAGCGTATTTCCCCCGCCCGTGACAGGTACGTTAGCCACCGCAGCGCACACGCGCCAGATGAAAATCGTCCTTACGCTGCAATGATTTCAGGTTGCGCGTGCGCGGAACATCGACACGGAACCCGATGGCGTGGGCCACGACAGCGACTCATCCACAGCCACGAATCCGGCGCCGCGGATGAGGGGCGTCAGCATGTCGCGACCGTCGCCCGCCGGCGCATCGCGCAGCGCGCGTGCGGCGTTGTTCAGGCCGCGCATGAGCGTCGTGCGCTGGGCGCCATGGTCGATCACGAACAAGGCGCCCAGCGGATCGATGATGCTGCGCGCGAGTTCGAGACAGCGCACCTTCTCGGCGGGGCTGTGGATATCTGTCAACGTCACGATGGCCTTCGTGGCGACAACCGACCGGAGAAGGCGCGGCACCTCTTGCGGCGGCGCGCACACGAAACTCACGGTGATGTGGGAGCCTGCCGCGCGCGTCTGCGCGCGCGCGATCAGCTCGGCGTCCTCGTCCACTGCAAGGATGCGCGCCAGTGGCTGCAGCCGCGCGAGTTGCAGGGCGAGATCTCCGCCGCCGCAGGAAAAATCCACAATGAGATCATGTGGTCGCGGCGCAATGTGACCGGCGAGAATACTGCGCCAACGACCTTCCCGACCGAGCAGCGCGCGTGCGGCGCCATACAGCGGGGCCAAAGGTGTCTCCGCTCCGACCCTGGGCCTTGGCAGTGCGTGGGTTTTTTCGCCCATCGTCGTTTCCTCCGCGTGCATCCCCACACCTGCACCTTCCGGGCCTTTCGCAGGCGCAGGAATGGGCGCCGCTCAAGTTTTTTGACTTGGCGCCACACTGTGGCTTGACGGTCACATAGACCCATGAGGGGCCGCCATTCGCCGTGTTTCCCTTCGGCGCCGAGCAGGGTGGACAGAGGATTACACGGCGTTAAAGTTTGTGGCGAAACCGGGGCGGAGACCTCGGCGCCAAACGGGAGAGGACAGCATGGAACAGTATCTGCCCCTGATCATTCAGGCGGTCGCCGGCGCGGTCGGCGGCAACGTGATCGGCGCACTTCGCCGCAACAACAGTTTTGGTCCCCTGATCAACACCCTCCTCGGCGCCGTCGGCGGCGTCGGGGCGGCGCAGGGGCTGGAGGCCGGCGGCCTCATGGATCAGGTGCTCGCGCTGGTCGGCGGAAACGCCAACGTCGCAAGCGGCCTCAGTGGATTGGTGGGAGGTCTCGTGCTTCCGCTGATCGCGTCCTTCTTCAAGCGGGGAAGCTGACGACGCCGACGCCCCCGCCGCTGAGGGGCGGCGGGGGCGTTACGCTTTTCGCGAACGGATAGTCGCGATCAGAGGCGCATCGAGACTTCGAGGCCGTGATCGAGCGCAAGCGTGGCGCTCTCGAATCCGTTGGCGCGATCGGCCATATGCGCCGCGAACGGCGCGAGGGTTTTCCGGAACGTGTGGATGTTGTCGGCCAGCACGAGGGCGCCGGGCTTCAGCCGCGCCGCGAGCAGCTCGACCATTGGCACATAGAGATCCTTCCAGCCGTCAAGAAACAGCATGTCGATCGGGCCTTCGAGGGCGGCCAGACTTTCGCGCGCGTCGCCCCAGCGCACCTGCGCGACGTCGTCGAGACCGGCTGCCGCGAGATGGCGTTCCGCGGCGGCGGCCTTCTCCGGCTCCATCTCGGTGGTGATGAAGCGACCGCCGTTCGCCTTGGCGGCGGCGGCCAGATAGATCGAGGAAATTCCAAACGAGGCGCCGAACTCCACGATCAGCCGCGACCGCTCGGAGCGGGCGAGCAGATAGAGCAGGCGGCCCTGGTCCGGCGTCACCGCTATGAAGGCGCGGCGCAGGAAGGGTTTTACCGCCGCCATGACCGGCTCGCCGCTGAGGAGGGCGCCGAGAGCTGCGGGCAATGCGGACAGGAAGACCCAGCGGTCGCCCCCGGCCTTGCGATGCAGACGCGCCAGTGTGCGGGCCACATCGGGATCGTCCAACCCGGCAAAGCGGGCAGGCGGACGCTGGAGGACCACGGCGTTCATCGGGGCTACTCCGGTGCGGGATTGAAACCTGAGCAAAAGCTCGCATATGCTGCGCCCTTCCGCTACTCGCATACCGGACACGCGCCCATGGGCCTCAAACCTGCTCCCGAGCCCAAGAAAACCCCGCGCCAGAGCCGCTCGGCCGCGACCTTCGAAGCCATTATCGAAGCCGGGGCTCGCATTTTGCGCGAGGGCGGCTACGAGGCCCTGACCACCAACCGTGTGGCCGATCTCGCCGGCGTCAGCGTCGGCTCGCTCTACCAGTATTTCCCGAACAAGGAGGCCATCCTCGTCGAGATGGTGTGCCGCCACCTCACCGATCTCGGCGCCGGAATCGCCACCATTGCTTCACGCGCCGACGAACTGACGCTGGAAGAACTCGTGACTGCCTTGATCGCAGACAATGCGCGCGCCCACCTCGTCGATCCGGCGTTGCACAAGGTGCTGTTCGAGGAAGCGCCGCGCCTTGGCGCAATGGACTGGCGCGACGTGTTCGCCGAGGGCGCAATCGCCACGGTGATCGGCCTGCTCGAACGCCACCGCGCCGACATCGTCGCCGACGACCTGCCGCTCGCCGCCGAGATCGTCGCCGCCAGTGTGGAAGCCATCATGCACGGCGCGGCCATGCGCGGCGATCCGCGCCTGGCGAACGGCGCGATCGCGCGCGAAACCACGCGCCTGGTGCTCGCTTATCTGAAGACGCCCTGAATCCGCGCTAGTCCGCGATGCGCCAAGGAGGATGCGTACGGTTTTCGCCGGCGTGATAGAGGCAGATCGTGTTGCCGGCGGGATCGCGGAGGTAAGCCTCGCGCCATAGCCAGCGCTGGTCCACGGGATCGGCGTCAAGGGCGACGCCCTTAGCTATCAGTTCGGCGACCTTCGCATCGAGTGCATCGCATTCGAAGTAGATCGTCGGCGTGTTCTCGCCGGGTCCGCTGGGCGCCAGATGCAGCGAGAAGGTCGATCCTCCCTCGGGCAGTTCGAAGCGCGCGTAGTGATCGGCGCGCACGATGAGTTTCAGCCCGAGTTGTTCATAGAAGGCGATGGAGGCGGGGATGTCCGTCGCGGCGAGGGTGACCTGATTGAGACGCATGTCGTTTCCCTTCGCGCGCCCTTGCTTGCACGGCGACGGCGTTCGTCTATCAGACCGGCCCATGTCCATCGATCAACTTTTTCCGACCTTTTTGTATCGCGCACGCCTTGGCGGGCCGGGCGAGAAGCAGTTGCTGTCGTCTCTCGCCGACTCGGCGCGCGCCATCGCGATAGACGATGCGGCAGGGCAGGCGTGGAGCGAGAAGAACCATTATCGCGGCTACACATCCTACGGTTCGCTCACCGATCTCGGCTGGCGCGATCCGGCGTTCGCCGATCTGGAGGCGCGGCTCGACGCGCACGTGGCGACTTTTGCGCGTGATCTGGAATTTGATCTCGGCGGGCGGCCATTGAAGCTCGACAATCTGTGGATCAACGTCCTCGAACCCGGCGGCGTGCATACGGGCCACATGCATCCGCACGCGGTGGTCAGCGGCACGCTCTATCTCGAATTGCCGGAGGGCTCGGCGCCGTTGAAGCTCGAAGATCCACGTCTGCCGATGATGATGGCCGCGCCGCCGAAGAAGGCGCGCGCGCGCCAGGAAAACCGGTCGTTCGTCTTCGTGACGCCGACGCCGGGGATGGTTGTGCTGTGGGAAGGATGGTTGCGCCACGAAGTGCCGCCGGCCCGCGAAGATCTCGACGCCGAACGGATCAGCGTGAGCTTCAACTACCGCTGGAGCTGAGTTTTCTGCAGCGCGAGCAGGCCGCGCACGAAGAACACCATCGAATCCTTCGCCGCAACGAGCGCGGCAGTGTCGTTGCGCGTGCGCGCCATCATGATCGCGCCTTCGACGGCGCAAATGAACGCAGTGGCGAAGCGCGACGCGTTTTCGGCTTCCAGACCCTTGGACACGCCCATGGTGGCGAGTTCGATTTCCCAGCTCGCGAACGCCTTGTCGGCAGCGGACTTCAGCGCGGGAGAAGCGGACGCGGCTTCCAGACCGACCAGCGCAATGATGCAGCCGTTTTCGTAGTCGGACGCCTCGAGATTTGACGCCCAGCCCGCGAAGGCGGTCTCGATGTAGTGCTCGACAGAGGTCGTGATTTCGCTGCGCGCACGGATGCCGTCGCGCACCGCCTCGCCGGCGCGCGTCACCGCTTCGATGGCGATCTGTTCCTTTCCGCCAGGGAAGTGAAAATAGAGCGAGCCGCGCGGCGCGCCTGAATGTGAGAGCAGCTCGGCGACCCCGACACCTTCATACCCCCGTCGCCGGAAGAGGGTGGTGGCGGCCTCGATCATGGCGGCCTTGGGGTCCGGGTGGCGTGTCGCCGTTTTCATGGGTCTCTTTCCGCGTTCGCGCGCGTGGCCAATTGTGACGAAGATGAGGCTTGTTTCCGGGCAGGTCCAGCCTTATCACTATGCTGACCGTCATACATAGTGCCTGACGGCTCGTCCAGGAGATTTGGGCCATGACAACCTCCCCGAAAATGTTTGTGACCGGGATTCTTGCCGCCGCCGCGCTTTGGGGCGCTGCGGGAATGACCCCCGCGGTCGCTGACGACAACCGCGACCGTGCCGCCGCCATCCAGGCCTGCAAGGTCGTCGTGTCCGACGAACTCCACATTCCGGTCGCCGACGTTCGCCTTGAGAAGATCCGCACCCGCGCCCGCATCATCGAAGTGACCGTCGAAGCCCGCCGCGAAAACAGCCGCCTCGCGCTCGCCGACTGCACCTACAACCGCAGCGGCGGCAAGGTGGATGTGGTGATGACCCCGGCGCTCGGTCGTCCCGGCGGCGCGTGACCTGTACCGAACACGCGCAAGACTGCCGCGCGGAGAGACGATTCTGCGCGCGGCAGACCGTGTGGCGTCGTGGCCGCTTGCCATGAGCCGGAACGCGCCATAGTAATATGATGACCGTCATACATAAAGTAGGGCGGCTCCAGGAGATTTGGGCATGTCCTCCCCCCGCATCATGATTTCCGGCGCCTTCGCGCTCGCTGCTCTCGTGGCCGCCCCCGCGTTCGCCGGCGACAACGAAGACCGCACGGCCGCAATGGCCGCGTGCAAGACCGCCGTCGCCCAGCAACTGTCGCTCGAAATCTCGGACGTCCGCCTTGACCGCATCAAGACAGGCGCGCGCCAGATCGAAATGCGCCTCGACGCCCGCAAGGACGGTCGCCGCGTGACCTACGCCGAATGCACCTACGTGCGCCGCTCGGGCGAGACGAATGTCGTCCTCGCGACGCCGCCGGCCGCGCCGCAGGCCGCTTCGAACTGATCCGACCTCTCTGTCGGACGATCTGCGCGCGCGTGGGGTTTGCCTCATGCGCGCGTTTTTCGTTTCAGGCGCGTTTTCCGTTCAGGAGGGGTCGTCGACCTTCAGCGCGTGCAGCACCCGGTGCAGCACCGGCGCCAGCACGATACCCGACACGACCACGAACAGAAGTCCGCACGCGAGCGCGTAGAAACCGGCGAACAGCTTGCCTGCTTCGGTGTGCAGCTCCGTCACCGGCCCCATGCCGCCCAGCAGCATGGACGCATTGAGAAAGGCGTCGAGCCAGCTCATCCGCTCGGTGATCACGTAGCCCGCCATGCCGATCAACAGCGCCGCGCCCGCGATCACCGTCGCCGCGAGGACGTTCGTCGCCAGCCGCCCAAGAAACACGCGGTGCGTGGCGACGGGGCGCATGTGATGCTCGAAGCGGAAGAGGGGCATGGGGCGAGACTACGCCCGCCACCTGCGACGCACCAGCCGCGTGCAAGCGGGGTTTGAGCCCCCTGAGGATGGGGTGATAGAAGCGGACAGCAGGGAGATCATCATGCTGCGCCGCGCCGTTCTTGCTTTCGCTTTCCTCGCTGCGCTCACGGGCGCCGTTCATGCGCAGCAGACGTCGGCCGCGCCGTCGCCGCCTGCGCCGCGCGTCACCCTCGAGACGACCATGGGCGCTGTAACCATCGAACTCGACACCGTCGGCGCGCCGCTGACGAGCGCACACATGCTGCGTCTGTTCAAGACGCGCCACTATGTGGGCGCGGCGATCTTCCGCGTGGAGCGGGACTTTCTCATCCAGCTCGGCGATCTCGACCGCAATCTCGTCTATCGCCACCCGACGGGCCCGCAGACCGTGCCGCTGGAAACCACCGGCATGCAGCATGCGCGCGGCACGGTGGCGCTCGCGCGCCTCGACGATCCGCGCAGCGGACGGTCGAGCTTCTATTTCGATCTCGGCCCCAATCGTCACCTCAACGCCGATCCGAACGCGCCGCCGAACACCACGGGCTACGCCGTGTTCGGCAAGGTGGTGGAGGGCATGGACGTGCTCGACCACATCAACGCCGTGGAACTCGATCCGACCAAAGGGCCGTTCCCCGGCATGCTGCCGAAGACGCCGATCGTCGTGACGGCGGTGAAGGTGCAGTAGATGTCACTGCTGCAAGGCGCATGTCATTGCGGCGGCGCGCACTGGACGATGGAAGGCGATCCCGGCCCGGTGACGGCGTGCAACTGCACGCTGTGTCGCCGCTACGGCGCGCTATGGGCGTATGACTACGAGAACGAACGCATCGCGATTTCCGGCGTGACGACGGCGTATATGCGCCCCGGCAAGGACGACCCCGCGCTCGAGATGCGCTTCTGCCCAACCTGCAGCTGCGTGATCTGCTGGCGCGGTTTGCGTCTGGAGGAAGACGGACGACGGCGCATGGCGGTCAATGTGCGGCTCGCGGATCCGGAAGCGGTGGCGCACCTGCCGATCGATCACTTTGACGGGCTGGAGACGTTTGGGGATATGCCACGCGACGGAAAGTGCGTGCGGGATTTGTGGTTCTAGGCCCGTCACGCAGTCAGTGCTTCGTCGCGATTTCCGCGTCGCCTTCGACAAGCCAGAGGCGGAGGATTTCGCCGGAGTCAGGCTTGGGTGCGCGGGCTTCCGCGTCTCGCTGCACTGCTTCGGCGAGTTTCTGCTCGATGAACGCTTGCGGCGTGAGACCGGCGGCAGCGGCGGCCTCACGGAGGGAGACGGCGAGTTCGGCGGGAAGGTCGATGGTCATGATGATTGCCTCGTAGCGTGCATGGCGCGAAGCGGAATGCACCGCGTTGGTCCGGACGCTTAATAGTGCTGTTTCGTTCCGCAATTCGCTAGCGTGTGGGGCGAATTCGAACATGAAATCCCTGGATGATGCTGTCTGGGCCATCGGGGTATTCCGAGTATTCGATGACGACGCCGAAGTTCGCGTGTCTTTTCGTAAACCGTTCGATCGCGTTCGAGTGCGTGGCCGTTATCACGAGATCATCCGCGCAACGCACTATCTGAGTGTTTAGGCGTCTCACCGCCTGCTCATCACAACGGCCGAAGCGTAGGCCACCCTTTGGCGGCTCTCCGATTTTCTTCGCGATTGTCTCCGGGTTCAGCGACTCGTCCCCCATCTGCATGAAGGTCACGAGCAGTCCAAGTTTAGGTGTCAACGGCAAGAATCTGATGGTTGGCACGCTTGCCGAAGGTTCCTCGACAAACGCGAAGGGGCTGTCGCTCGTCAGAAAATCCAAGACCGAAGTGTTTTGGAGAACGATCCACTCTTGGTCGTAGATCGCCAATGCCGTTTCCATCAGCCGCGTAGTCGAAGCGGCTTTGATGTAATCTGGATCGGTCTTCAGTTTGATCTGACCGGCCTCGAGTGCCTGAACGCCGGCGGATAGCTCAGCATCAACCTTCCCATACTTTTCGTGCATTCGTTCCTGAAAGCGCAAATAACCCGTCATCAGATTTGCGTGGTTCTCTGCGGCGGACATCCGCCACCCCGGAGTGCACGTCATCAAATTCGCTGCGTATCCCGAGATGACGAATTTGTCTTGATGGCTGGCTTTACGGTCCCGCAGGGCTTCGAGCGCCGTATTCCAGTGCGGCTCAAATATGCTTCGATAAGTCCCGAGAAGCTCCGGGCTGTTCAGGAAGTTCGGATTGCTGTCGCCGTCGCGTTCGCAGCAGACGCCCTTCGGCGTGCTCGGGAAGTTGTTTCCTCGCCTCTTAGAGAACGCATGCAAGCTGCCTCTGCTATCGCAGAAGTGCTTCAGGTATGTTTGTGCGACCCAGTGGTCTTGGGGCATTCAAGCTTGTTGCGACGCGTCAGTTATCCAGGAAACTCCGCAGCTTCCGGCTCCGGCTCGGATGCTTCAGCTTGCGCAGCGCCTTGGCTTCGATCTGGCGGATGCGCTCGCGGGTGACCGAGAACTGCTGGCCCACTTCCTCGAGCGTGTGATCGGTGTTCATGCCGATGCCGAAGCGCATGCGCAGCACGCGTTCTTCGCGCGGGGTGAGGGAGGCGAGAACACGAGTAGTCGTTTCGCGGAGGTTCGACTGGATGGCAGCGTCGACGGGCAGGATCGCGCTCTTGTCCTCGATGAAATCGCCGAGGTGTGAATCCTCTTCGTCGCCGATCGGCGTTTCGAGCGAGATCGGCTCCTTGGCGATCTTCATCACCTTGCGCACTTTTTCGAGCGGCAGGCCGAGCTTTTCGGCGAGCTCTTCCGGCGTCGGCTCGCGGCCGATTTCGTGGAGCATCTGACGGCTCGTGCGCACGAGCTTGTTGATCGTCTCGATCATGTGGACCGGGATGCGGATCGTGCGCGCCTGGTCGGCGATCGAGCGCGTGATGGCCTGACGGATCCACCACGTGGCGTAGGTCGAGAACTTGTAGCCGCGGCGGTACTCGAATTTGTCGACCGCCTTCATCAGGCCGATGTTGCCTTCCTGGATGAGGTCCAGGAACTGCAGGCCGCGATTGGTGTACTTCTTGGCGATGGAGATCACGAGGCGCAGGTTCGCCTCGACCATTTCCTTCTTCGCCTGACGGGCCTCGCGCTCGCCCTTCTGCACGGCGTGGACGATGCGGCGATATTCATCGACCGGCACGCCCATTTCCTGCGCGAGCATGGCGATCTCGCCGCGCAGGTCGCCGATGGCGTCGGCTTCGTTCTTCACGAACGCCGTCCACTGCTTGGACTTGCCTTCGGCCTTTTCCAGCCATTTCGGATCGAGTTCGGACCCGACATAGGTCTCGATGAAGGAGCCGCGCGAAATGCCGTTGGCGTCGGCGAGACGCATCAGGCGCCCTTCGAGCGCGAGCAGCTTCTTGTTGATCGTGTAGAGCTGCTCGACGAGGCTCTCGATCCGGGCGTTGTTCAGCTTGAGCTTCTTCAGCTCTTCGATGATCGTGTTCTGCAGTTCGTCGTAGCGCGCGGTCTGCGCGGCGGGCAGGCCCTTGCCCTTGAGGCGCCAGTCGAGGCGCTTGTCCTGCAGCTTGCGGAATTCGCCGAAGCCTTCGGCGATCGCATCGAGCGTGACCATCACGCCTTCGCGCAGTTCCGCTTCCATCGCGGACATGGAGATCGCGGCCTCGTCGTCGAAGTCGGCGTCTTCTTGCGCAGCAGCTTCCGCCGGATCGACGTCTTCGGCTTCTTCGGTCGACTTTTCAGCTTCAGCAACGGCCGGCGCAGCCGCGCCCGTCTCGGCGCCGTAGGTCGCGTCGAGATCGATGATGTCGCGGAGCAGGATCTGCTGCTTCCGCAGTTCGTCGCGCCACACCATGATGGCTTCGAACGTCAGCGGGCTTTCGCAGAGGCCGCGGATCATCGCGTCGCGGCCGGCCTCGATGCGCTTGGCGATGGCGATTTCGCCCTCGCGCGAGAGCAGCTCCACCGTGCCCATTTCGCGCAGGTACATGCGCACGGGATCGTCCGTGCGGTCAGCGTCCTCGCGCGTGTTGGTGACCATGGGCTTCGCGGTTTCTTCCCGCGCGACGACCTCACGGCTTTCGTCGGAGGAAGCTTCGGCCTCTTCCTCGGACTCAACCACGTTGATGCCCATCTCGGAGAGCTGGGCCATGGTGTCTTCGATCTGCTCGGAGGTGAACTCCTCGCTGGCGAGCACCTTGTTGACCTCGTCGTAAGTGACCCAGCCGCGCGTCTTCGCGGCCTTGATCATCTTCTTCACGGCGGCGTCGTTGAGATCGAGAAGCGGCCCGTCGGCGGTGGCTTCTTTTTCCGGGGCCTTTTCTTCGGTCTTGCTCATGAGGCGCTTCGTCTCCAGCGAGTTCTTGTCGGGTGCGCAGGCCTTGGGGCGCGCGGTTCAGTCAGTTTGTGATCAGGCAGCCTGATCGTCGTGCGTGTCGGTGCGGCGGGCGTCTTCTTCCGTAGGCATGTCGCGTCCGCGCAGGATGGCCTGCTCGCGGACGCTCTGGCGCGATCTCAGGAGATCCTGCGCCGCAGCGAAGGCATCACGGTCGTCGTCGACATCCGCGTGGTCGATTTCCTCGTACTCCTCGGACACGGCCGGTGCGGTCACGTCGAAGGCCAGCATCGCCATCCAGTCCGCCTCGATCTCGTCCCGAACCGCTTTTTCTGCGGCCCAAAGGGTTTCATCAACGCCGGCGCCCGCCGTGCCGGGCGCCCCGGCCGGCGCGTCGCCGGATTTCATCCCGCCTTCCGGATAGTCATCCGGACCGCCGGCGCCACCCTTGGCGGGTATGGTCTTCCTGACCACAGGCGTCGGCCACTGAGCCACGCGCCTCTCGGCGGCGTCCCAGCCAGCGGCAAGCAGATGGTGGCTCAGGGCCTTCCGGTCAACCATCTTCGCGCTGGCCCAGAGGTCCAGAACTGCATGGCGGATGGCGTCGAGCTCCCGGTCGTCGATCGGCAATCGGGCGAAGAGGTCCCCGCCGCGGGCCAGAACCCAGGGACAATCGGCCGGCAAACGGACCATGTCCTCCACGCTCCGCTCGCGCCCGGCGGCGGCGTTGCGCTTGAGTTCCTCCGTCGGCCGGGCCGGTGGTGGCGCGAAGGGTCGGCGGTCGCCCTTCTTGAATGTCTTGGGCGGGGCCGCAGTCCGGGGCGGGGCGGCGAGGGACTTCCAGGCGAGATCGGAGAGCGCGCGCTGGTATTCCTTGCGCGTGCCCTCGTGGGTGATGCGGCCCGCCGCATCGAGCAGGCGCTTCTTCAGGTCGGCGCGCGCTTCGGGCGTCGTGAGTTCGCGCTTGGCCTTCTCGCGCTCGAACAGCGCTGTGACGGCAGGCCGCGCCTGTTCCAGCAGCGCGACGAGCGCTTCGGGTCCGGACTTGCGGAAGACGTCGTCAGGGTCGAGGCCTTTCGGCAGCACCGCGATGCGCACGGTGCGGTCCGGCCCCAGATGCGGCAGCGCCGTCTCGAGCGCGCGGTCGGCGGCGCGCAGACCCGCGGTGTCGCCGTCGAAACACAGGATCGGCTCGCCGCCGGAGCGCCACGCGAGTTGCAGCTGGTCTTCCGTCAGCGCGGTGCCCAGCGGCGCCACCGCCGGCACGCCAGCGCGTTCGAACGCCGCCACATCGAGGTAGCCTTCGGCCACCACGAAACCCGCGCCCTTCGATTTCGCCAGCAATTCCCGCGCTTCCCGCAGGCGGTAGAGCACCGAGCCCTTGTGGAAGACCTCCGTCTCCGGGGAGTTCAGATACTTCGCCGGTTCGTCCTTCGCGAGCGCGCGGCCGCCGAAGGCGATGGTGCGCCCCTGTGAATCGCAGATCGGAAACAGCACGCGGTTGCGGAAGACGTCGATGGCGCCGTTGCGCCCGCCTTCCTTGGCGATGCCGGCGGCGATCATTTCCTCGCGGGTGAAACCGTCCTTGGTCAGCAGGTCGATCGCCCAGGTCCACGCATCGGGCGCGAGCCCCATGCCGAACTGCGCCCACACCTCGGGGCCGAGATCGCGCTTCTCCAGATAGTCGCGCGCGGCGCGGCCTTCGGGACCGAGCAGGGCCTTGCGGTAGAGCTCATCGACCCGCGCGAGCAGCTTTAGCAGACGCCCGCGCCGGTCCGTCGCCTGCCGCTCGCCGGGCGTCGCTTCCGGCGGCGTCATGCCCGCATCCGCGCCCAGTTTGTCGATGGCCTCGACGAAGGACAGCCCCTCGATCTTCTGGCACAGCGTGAAGACGTCGCCGCTCTCGCCGCAGCCGAAGCACTTGAAGATGCCTTGCCGGTCAAGGACGTGGAAGGAGGCGGACTTCTCGGTGTGGAAGGGGCACGGCGCCCAATAGTCGCCCGCCTGCGGCCGCGACTTGCGGTCCCACTTGAGGCGCTTGCCCGCATAGTCCGCGATCGACGTCCGCTCGCGCACCTGCTTCACATACCAGTCCGGGCGCCTCATGCGGCCGATATCCTCCGAGTCCGGACGGACAGGGTATCTGATTCGGGTTCGATTCGTTGCGAAGGCGGAATTGGCGGTCGCATGTCGGCCTGTTGCCGGCGACCGCACCTTCGCCGACGGCTTCACCCCGGCCGATAGATCTGCGCCACCGCGCCGCCCGGAAACGCTCTTGAGCTCACCAGCTTCAAGGGCATAGGCGCGGTCAGTTCAGAAAACAGCGCCACGCCCTTGCCCAGCGCCACTGGATGCACGCCGAGCATGAGCTGGTCGACCAGTCCGTGCGCGACGAGGCTGCGCGCGAACGTGACGCCGCCATGCGCGAGGATCGGCTTGCCGTCCTGCGCCTTCAACGCCGCGATTTCCGTCGCGAGATCGCCGCTTGCCACGTAGGCGTCCGCCCAATTCCCTGCGGTATTGAGGTCCTTCAGGATCGTCGACCCCTGGCTGGAGAAGACCGCCTTCGGGATCTGGTTCATCGGCGGCGCGAACGCCATGTCGGAGGTCGGCCAGAAGCCCGCCATCACAACGAAGCTGCGGCTGCCCATGATGTGCAGGCTCGCGTTCCACGTGGTCTCGACGGCCCACGCCTTCGACTCCGGATCGGAGCCGTACATCCACGTATTCGTGCCCTCCAGATCGCTGACGAAACCGTCGAGCGACATGGACATCTTCAGGATCAGTTCTCTCACGGCGTCCTCCTCGTGACGGTCCTGGAGCAAGGACGAGACAGATCAACAAGTTCCGACAGACACCAGGTCCTGACCGTCTGCTACCGGAGATATCGCGCCGCGCGACGCGGTGGACGCGGCTCAGCGACAGCGGCGAGCCGTGCACGCTCAGTTTGTGCCCGGTATGCGGCGCGACGGTTTAACGGGAGCCGCCTTGTTCCCTCGCCGTGGCGGTGGGGCGACTTTGCTGACCGCCATACGTTTCCGTCTACGAAGATCGTCGCCCGCCGTGCTCAGTGCCTCAGTTCGAGGCTGATCGCTTGGCGCGGCTTTGCGACCGCTTCGCCCGCATCCCAGATTACCATGCGCATGGCGCCGGGCGTGCGCGAAAGCGTGGTGAATCCGGGCGGGTCGCCGCGCTGACGTTCCGACATGGTGCCTGCGCCGACGCTCCAGGTCTTGCGGTCGCCAAACGGCAAGGGTTCCGCGAAGGGGCGGTGCAGGTGTCCCGTCATCACCACATCGATCCCCGCGGCAGCGAGTACGGCGCCGGCTTCCGGCCCGCCTTTCGTGCTCGTCTTGATCGGCGCGCCTTGCGGCACGACGAGCGGATGGTGGCAGCACACGAGGCGCGCAGAGTCTGCAGGCGCCTTGCGCAGCTCCCGCGCGGCATCGTCGGCCTGTTCGCGCGAGATGACGCCGTGCGCCCAATTCAACCGCGCCTGCACCCCGCGCGCGGTATTCATGGTGACGATGGCGACGGTCTCATCGTTGAACACCTGCATGCCGTCTTCGTGCATGTGGGAATCGTAGAGCGCGAACGGTGCGATAAAGCGCTGGAAGATATTGTAGTGCGGCACGTCGTGATTGCCTGGCGCGATGACGATCGGCCGCTTGAGCGTTGCGAGCCAGCGCTCGGCAGTCTCGAACTCAGCACGCTTGCCACGATAGGTAAGATCGCCAGCGACGACCACCACATCTGGATTGATCGCCGGCAACGCGGCGGCGAAGGCGTCGATCGCCTGTTTGTCCTCGCAGCCGAAATGGATGTCCGCCAGCAGGGCGATCGTATGCGTCACGATTCAGTTTCCCGCGCCGAGTTCACCCACGTCCTCTAGCGCGATCACGCGCGCCGCGCGCGGCAATGTTGTGATGCGGACAGGGGAGGGCAACGAAATTGTTTCGCCATCGAGCACCGCAGGCACGTCATGGCGACCATAGATCTCGGTGGTGGTGCAGACGCGGAAGTCGGCGTTGGGATCCTTGCGCCAGCCGCCCGTGAGCGCGCCCACGCCGAGGCGGAAAGCGGCGAGCGTGTCCGAGGGATCGAGCAACGCTGTCTCCAGCTTGGCGCCGTCCACCTTCGAGATCAGCGGGCAAAGCACCGCGACCGCTTCTGTCTTCGTCATGGGCGATTCATCGCGGCGCGCCCGAAGGCGGTGGCCGAACGCCTTCCTGAAAGCGATGCGCGCGCGGGTGAGGGCCTTGCCGACCTTGCCTTCGCGCATGAGTTCGCGCGCCGGAGCCATGAGGGCAGGCGAGCCGAAAATGCCGGCGACGAAGAAGAGATGGTCGGATGCCTTGGCGCCCGGCAGGTCCCGGAGCTCGCCACGGTCAAGCGCCGCCTCCAGCGCTTCGGGCCACGCGAGTTCGCCGTACAGGGCTTTCGGCAGCACGTTCATGGTGCCGCCGGGCAGGAGAATGAGGGGTGGACCGTTGGGTCCGGCGATTTCCGCGGCGCTCCGCGCCGTGCCGTCACCACCGAGCACGATGAGAACGTCGGGCGCCTGGCTCACAGCGGCAGTAATCGCGTCCGCCATGCCTTCGGGTTCGGGCGCTGCGATATCGGCCTCGATTCCGCGATCGGCGAGAATTTTCCGCAGGCGCTCCGGAGAGGTCGCGTCGGTGCTGCCGGATTTGGCGTTCACGACAGCAAACACCCGCCGGACTTCGGCGGGCTTGAGGGCGTTAGCAGGTTGGAGGACGTCGGCGATCGGGGAGGCTGTGTCCATCATGAGAGCCCAATGCCGCGACCGCCCCCGGGTTCCCGAACGGGTTCCATGCGAAAATGCGGATACGAAAACGCCGGCGCTTGAAGGCGCCGGCGCATCGAATCCAAAGGTGTCGGCAAACTCTAGGCGCGCCGGCCGGCTTGTCGCGCCGTGATGCGGTCCCGCATGTCCTTTGTCTGACCGCGCACCGCCGCAATCAGCGCGCGCACATCGCCACGAGGACCGAGAATGGCGCGGAAGTCCTGCTGCTGGCGCTGTGCGAGCCAGACTTCGTTGCGATCAAGGACGAGCGACACGTCGACGACCTTCCAGGCCTCGCCGCGCTTCACGATGCGCCATTGCACCGGCATCGCTTGAGAGGCGCCGCGCGGCACGATGGTCGACTTCACGATCACGTCGCGACCGGGGACCCGCTCGACCGATGTACCTGTCGCCACGCGCACTTCGTTGCCGCGGAACTGGTCGAGTTGGTCTTCATAGACTGCCACGGAGTAGTCCATGAACACGGTCTGCCATTCGCGGTTCAGGGCGGGGTCGGCGCGCAACTGTGCGGCCGCCGGGCCGAGGACGAAGTTTGAAATGCTCGGCACGTCCGCGAAACGCTGCATCAGCGCGCGGAAGCGCGCCTGGCGGTCGGCGGCGGTGAGGCTGCGGTCGGACAGCGTCTGCAGCGCCTGGTTGGCGTTGACCGCGACGTACTGCTCCGCAGCGGGATCGGCGGCGGACGAGGTCGGCGCGACCGCCAGGGTCATCGTCACGGCCGTGGCGGCGGCGGCGAGGCTGGAAAAGAGGCGACGTGAAATCACTGGTCAGTTTCCTTGCGGCGGAGTGGGCGGAGTCGTGGTCGTGGGTTCGGGCGGCGCTTGGACGGGCTCTGCCGAAGGCAGTTCTGAAAGAGACTGAACCCCCGGTCCGGTTCCCGCTTCAGGTGGTATCTCTTCGAATTCAGGCAAGTCTTGGACGTTCGTTTGTCCATTCCGGATCGCTGACTCCCGGAGGATCACATAAGTGGTCCGGATCGAGACATACGGATCGATGGATGTGTCGCGCATGCTCTGGATGGCGTCGATGGCCGCCGCGCGACCATTCAGGATGGTCAACGTGGTTCTCGTGGCGCGGAAGGCGTCGTCGCCCTCGAACTGCGCATAGTTAATGGGGTTGATGGCGATATCGACCAGCGCGCCGGAAGAATCCCGGATCGTGGAAGGGCCAAGGATCGGGAGCACGAGATAGGGTCCCGACGGCACGCCCCAGACGCCGAGAGTCTGCCCGAAGTCCTCGCTGTGCTTTTCCAGACCGAAGGTCGAGGCGACGTCGAAGATGCCGACGACGCCGAGCGTGGAGTTGATTCCGAAGCGCGCCACCGTGGTCCCGGCGCGTTTGGGCTCCACTTGCAGCACATCGTTGGCGAAGATGACGGGCGCGCGCAGATTGTGCAGCACATTGCCCACGCCCTCACGGAATTCGTCGGGCGTGATGGCCCGATAGCCCTTGGCGATCGGCTCCAGCGCGTACTTGTCCACAACCTCGTTGAACGAGAACATGGCGCGGTTGAACGGCTCGAACGGGTCGCGCGTCGTCGCCTGCTGCGCGTGCGCCTCACCCGCCAAGCCCACTGTGAGCGCAGCCAAAATCCAGTGCATTCGCATCAAGCGACCCTCCGCACGGCCGAGATATGTCCGCGATACGGTTAATCAACCCTTTTGGGGCTTTGCGCCAAGCGCACACCTATGTCATATAAAGATATGTTTATATCTCAAACCCAGACGCCGACTGCGTTGCCTGCCGGCCAGGCAAGCGCCGCCCGCATGGTGGCGGCGCTGCGCGGGGCGGGGGAGCAGACGCGCCTGCGAGCCTTGGCACTGCTGGTCCGGGGGGAACTTTCGGTCGGCGAACTGGCCGTCGCGCTGGGCCAGAGCCAGCCGCGCATCAGCCGCCATCTGCGCCTGTTGACGGAAAGCGGTCTCGTCGAGCGCATCCCGGAAGGCGCCTGGGTTTTCTATCGCATCGCGCCGGAAGGCTCGCCCGAGCGGGCGCTGATCGGCGCCGTCATCGCGATGCTCGACCTCAGCGAGCCGGAGCTCGCCCGCGACGCCGACCGTCTCGCCGAAATCCGCCAGTCCCGCACGGACGCCGCCGCCGCCTACTTCGCCGCCAACGCCGAAGACTGGGCGCGGCTGCAGGACCTGCACCTGCCGGAAGAGGACATCGAAGCCGCCATGCGCACCGCTGCAGGCGCCGGGCCCTTCGAGTTCATGGTCGATGTGGGAGTGGGGCAGGGCCGCATGATCGAAGCGTTCGCCGACCGTGTGCGCCGCGCCGAAGGCTTCGACACCAGCCGCCAGATGCTCAATATTGCGCGCGCCGCGCTTGCGCGCCTGCCGGACGGCAAGGCGGCGGTGCGCTTTGGCGACATCTATGAACCGCCCGTTGCGCCGGGAACCGCCGATCTCGTGACGATCCATCAGGTGCTGCACTTCCTGCCTGATCCTGGGCGCGCGGTGATGGAGGCGGCGCGTCTGCTGAAGCCGGGCGGTCGTCTCGTGATCGCGGACTTTGCGCCTCATGGACTCGAGTTTTTGCGTGAAAAGCACGCGCATCGTCGCCTCGGATTTTCGGACGCGGAGATGTCGCAATGGTGCGCCGCCGCCGGCGTGCCGAAGCTGAAGGCAACGACGTTGAAAGGGCGCGACGCGGGCGCGCTCACGGTGAAAATCTGGGCGGGCGATCGCGCCGCCCCTGAAGTCACAAGGTGAGTGAGATTGCACGATGAACGCAGTGCTGAAATCGCAACCCGTGCAGGCCATCTTCGACGCCGCCGCTGCACGCCTTGGCCGCGTGCAAGGCCCGCGCGTGTCGTTCGAGTTCTTTCCGCCGAAGTCGGACAAGCTGGAGGAACAACTGTGGCAGGTGATCCGCCGTCTTGAGCCGCTCGGCCCCGCGTTCGTGTCGGTGACGTATGGCGCCGGCGGCTCCACGCGTGATCGAACGCACCGCACGGTGGCGCGCATCGTCGAGGAAACGACGCTGAAGCCCGCCGCGCACCTCACCTGCGTCTCCGCCACGCGCGAAGAGATCGACGACGTCATGCGCGCCTACTGGGACGCAGGCGTGCGCCACATCGTGGCGCTGCGGGGCGATCCGCCTGCAGGCGCCGGGGCGAAGTATGAGCCGACTCCAGGCGGCTACGCCTACGCTGCGGACCTCGTCGAGGGCGCGCGCCGGGTGGCGGCGTTCGAGGTGTCGGTGGCGGTCTATGCGGACCTGCATCCCGACAGCACCGACTGGCAGGCCGAGATCGACAATTTCCGCCGCAAGATCGACGCCGGCGCCACGCGCGGCATCTCGAACTTCTTCGTCGACGCCGACTCGTTCCTGCGCCTGCGTGACCGCTTCGCCGACGCAGGCATCACGGCGCCCATCGTGCCGGGCATCATGCCCGTGTCGAACTTCAACGGCTTCAAGCGCATGGCCGGCGCCGGCGGCGTTTACGTGCCGCAATGGTTCGCCGATATCTTCGAGGGTCTCGACGACGATCCGGAAACGCGGCTGCTCGTTGCTGCAGCGACGACCGGAGAGCTGTGCGCGCGTCTGGCGGCCGAGGGCGTCGAGGATTTCCACTTCTACACGCTCAACCGCGCCGAACTGACGCTCGCCATCTGCCGCATGCTCGGCGTGAAGGCCCCAATGGCTGCGCAAGAGGAAGCCGTGCAATGAACCGTAAGGAACGCTTCGCCGCGCTCGACAAGATCGCCGCCGAACGCATCGTCATCCTCGACGGCGCGTGGGGCACGATGATCCAGCAGTACGATCTGACGGAAGCCGATTTCCGTGGCGACCGCTTCACCGATCACAACCGGCCGCTCAAAGGCAACAATGACCTCCTGGTGCTGACGCGCCCGGACATTTGCCGCGACATCCACGACCAGTATCTCGACGCCGGCGCCGACATCACCTCCACGAACACGTTCTCCGGTACGACCATTGCGCAGGCGGATTACGCGCTCGAGCATGTGGTCGACGACATCAACATCGCCGCCGCGCGGATCGCGCGCGAGGCCTGCGATGCGCTGACGGAAAAGGACGGCCGCGTGCGCTGCGTCGCCGGCGCCATCGGGCCGACGAACAAGACGCTCTCGCTCTCGCCGGACGTGAACGATCCCGCGCGCCGCGACGTGACGTTCGAAGAGGTGGCCGCTGCCTACAAACAACAGGCGCGGGGGCTCGTCGAAGGCGGCGCCGACATCATCCTCATCGAGACCATCTTCGACACGCTCAACGCCAAGGCCGCGATCTTCGGCGTGGAGGAATTCTACGACGAACTCGGCGAGCGCCTGCCGATCATGATTTCGGGCACCATCACCGATCTATCCGGCCGCACGCTGTCAGGACAGACGGTGGAGGCGTTCTGGCACTCCGTGCGCCACGCCAATCCGTGGAGCGTGGGGCTCAACTGCGCGCTTGGCCCGAAGGACATGGACGCACACGTGCGCTCGCTCGCGCGCGCCGCCAATGTGCGCGTCAGCGCCTATCCCAATGCGGGGCTGCCCAACGCCATGGGCGGTTACGACGAAGGCCCCGCCGACATGGTGCGCGTGATGGAGCCGTGGGCGGCGCAGGGCGTCGTCAACATCATGGGCGGCTGCTGTGGCACCACGCCCGCGCACATCCGGGCGATCGCCGAAGCTGCCAGGGGCAAGACGCCGCGCAAGGGCTGGGTGTGCGAACCGGTGATGCGTCTGAGTGGCCTCGAGCCGTTCACGGCGGCGGCGTGACAGTCAGCGCGTCTGCATTCCAGATCAGAAAAGCAAAATGACAAATCCCTTCGCCAATTTCATCATCGTCGGCGAGCGCACCAACGTCACCGGCAGCGCGAAATTCCGCAAGCTTGTCGAGGCCGACGACTACGCGGGCGCGCTCGCGGTGGCGCGTCAGCAAGTCGAGGCCGGCGCCAACGTGCTCGACGTGAACGTCGACGCCGCGATGATCGACGGTGTGAAGGCCATGCGGACCTTCCTCAATCTCATCGCCACCGAACCCGACATTGCGCGCGTACCGATGATGATCGATTCGTCGAAATGGGAGGTCATCGAAGCGGGTCTGCGCTGCGTGCAGGGCAAGGCGATCGTCAATTCGATCTCGATGAAGGAGGGCGTGCCGGCCTTCATCGCGCATGCCCGCAAGGTGCGCCGCTATGGCGCTGCGTGCGTCATCATGGCGTTCGACGAGAAAGGCCAGGCCGACACCACCGCGCGCAAGGTCGAGATCTGCACGCGCGCCTATCACGTCCTGCGCGATGAGCTCGATTTTCCGCCGGAAGACATCATCTTCGATCCCAACGTCTTCGCCGTCGCCACCGGCATCGAGGAACACAACGACTACGCCAACGCCTTCTTCGAAGCGACGCGCATCATCCGCGAGAGCCTGCCGCACGCGCATATCTCGGGCGGGCTTTCCAACGTCTCGTTCTCGTTCCGCGGCAACGAGCCCGTGCGCGAGGCGATGCACGGCGTCTTCCTCTACCATGCGATCCGGGCGGGCATGGACATGGCCATCGTCAACGCCGGCGCGCTGCCAGTCTATGACGACATCGAGCCGGAACTGCGCGACCGCGTGGAAGACGTGCTGCTCAATCGCCGCGAGGACGGCACCGAGCGGCTGCTGGAGATCGCCGATCGCTTCAAGGGCGGCGAGAAGCGGCGCGACGTGAAGGACATGTCATGGCGCGAAAAGCCCGTGGGTGACCGCATCACGCACGCGCTGGTGCATGGCCTCAACGAATTCATCGTCGCCGATACCGAAGAAGCGCGCCAGGCGTTGCCGCGTCCCCTGCACGTCATCGAAGGCCCGCTGATGGACGGCATGAGCCGCGTCGGCGACCTGTTCGGCGCGGGCAAGATGTTCCTGCCGCAGGTGGTGAAGTCCGCGCGCGTGATGAAGCAGGCCGTCGCGCACCTCGTGCCGTTCATGGAAGAGGAAAAGCAGCGCTCGGGCCTCGCGGCGAAGCCGAACGGCAAGATCCTGATGGCGACCGTCAAGGGGGACGTCCACGACATTGGCAAGAACATCGTCGGCGTGGTCCTGCAGTGCAACGGTTACGAGGTGATCGACCTCGGCGTCATGGTGCCGTGCGAGACCATCCTCGAAACCGCGCGCCGCGAGAAGGTGGATGCGATCGGCCTTTCAGGCCTCATCACGCCGTCGCTGGATGAAATGTGCTTCGTCGCCAGCGAGATGGAGCGCCAGGGCTTCAATCTGCCGCTGCTGATCGGCGGGGCCACGACCTCGCGCACGCACACGGCGGTGAAGATCGCGCCGAACTACAAGCATGCCACCATGTACGTGACCGACGCCTCGCGCGCCGTGCCGGTGATGCAGAAACTCCTGTCCGACGACGACAAGGCCGCGTTCGTCGCCGCCGAGAAAGTCGATCAGGTGAAGGTGCGCGAGGCGTATCTCGCCGGTCAGGACAAGCGTCCGCGTCTGCCCATCGCCACCGCGCGCGAGCGCGCGCCGAAGCTGAAGGCCGACGGCGTCGTAAAGCCGTCCTTCCTCGGCGCGCGTCCGGTGGAAGTCAGGCTCGACGAACTGGCCCCGTTTATCGACTGGACGCCGTTCTTCGCCTCGTGGGAGCTCGTCGGCCGCTATCCGCAAATCCTCGAAGACGACATCGTCGGCGAAGCCGCGCGTGGTCTCTACAAGGATGCGCGCGCCATGCTGGACAAGATGGTCGCCGAAAAATGGGTGACGGCGAAGGGCGTTGTCGGCTTCTATCCCGCCGCCCGTGACGGCGACGACGTCGTGATTTTCACCGACGACACGCGCACCACCGAACGCGCGCGCCTGTACACATTGCGCCAGCAGATGGAGAAGGGCCCCGGCAAGCCGAACTTCGCGCTCTCCGACTTCGTCGCCCAAGAAGACTACATCGGCGCCTTCGCGGTGACGGCCGGGATCGGCGAAGAAGAAATGGCCACCCGCTTCAAGCGCGCGAACGACGATTATTCCTCCATCATGGTGAAGGCGCTGGCCGACCGCCTCGCGGAAGCGTTCGCCGAATGGCTGCACGCCAAGGTGCGCCGCGAGCTCTGGGGCTACGCCGCCGACGAGACCGCCAACATCGACGAGATGATCGGCGAGAAGTATCGGGGCATCCGGCCCGCGCCGGGCTATCCCGCGCAGCCCGATCACACCGAGAAGACGACGCTCTTCGATCTCCTCGACGCCCGCACCCACACCGGCATGGATCTCACCGAGAGCCTCGCGATGACGCCGCCGGCGAGCGTGTCGGGCCTCTACTTCGCGCACCCCAAGGCCGAGTATTTCGGCGTCGGCCGGATCGACCGCGACCAGGTCGAGGACTATGCGCGCCGGAAGGGGTGGGACGTGAAGGAGGCCGAGCGCTGGCTGTCGCCGATCCTGGGGTACGAGCGGAACTAGGGTCGGCCGACCCAATCCCCCGCGACAATCCTGTTAATCGCCGGTCCAGCATGAGCCTGTAAAACGCAGGCCATGTCCGCACCCGCCCGCCTCTCCGGTCGCGCTTCGGCGACCCTGACGCTCGCGGCCGTCCTCATGGCGGCCTGTTCGACTGTCGCCGCCCCGATCGATTACCGGGTCGGCGGGGCTTATCCGCCCAACCGCACACCCAGTTATCCGGGCGGCCCCTTCGAGGGCGGCCCGCGCTTCATGTCGGCGCCGCCGTCCCAGTGCGTGCCGTTCGCGCGGGGTATTTCCGGCATCGACATCCGGGGCGACGCCAATACCTGGTGGAGCCAGGCGGAGGGGCAATACGCCCGAGGCCGCATGCCCGCCTTGGGATCGGTCCTCGTCATCCGCACGTATGGCGACAACTCTCGGGGCCATCTCGCCGTAGTCACACGGGTCGTGTCGAACCGCGAGATCTGGGTGGATCACGCCAACTGGCATGGCAGAGGGGAAATCGCCGTACAAGTTCCCGTAAGAGATGTTTCAGGGAACAACAGTTGGACGGAAGTTAATGTCTGGTGGCTGGACACGAATAGATGGGGCGTGAAGAATTACCTAGTCGAAGGCTTCATCTACCCACGTTAACACTTATGAATTAACCTGGAAGTAACCACCTGCGGCAATTTATAGGCTCGACGTTTGCATGTGTCCTCGTGTGGAGAATCCACGAGAGGGCCAAGTGAGCCTGAAACCACGTTGGTCTCAGCGGCAGAACGCCGAGGGCCGCAACGGAGGCGAAGCATTGATCGAGTCGAGAGCACTACCGCGCTGGGAGGCACAGGTCCGGACCATCGTCCGCATCACCGCCGCCGTCGGCGCGACAGCCGCCCTTGCTGCAAGTCCCGCCATGGCGGGCGAAATCGACGGCGTCCCCGTCGAGGAAACAGCCACCCTGACCGGCGCGCCTCTCATGGCGGCGCTGGCGCCTGCCGAGGCGGTGGTGGAGCAGTCGGCCCCCATCGAAGCCCCGGCGGTTCACCGCCTCAGCGCGCGCCTGCAGTGCGTGCCGTACGCCCGCGACGAAAGCGGCGTGGAAATTCGCGGCAACGCCTCCACCTGGTGGCGCCAGGCGCGGGGCATGTATGTGCGCACCCAGAAGCCGGATTCCGGCAACGTCATGGTCATGCGCGGCTACCGCAATCCGGGCCGGGGCCATGTGGCGGTCGTCCGCCAGGTCCTGTCGGAACGCTCGATCATCGTCGATCACGCCAACTGGCTGAACAGCGGCGAAGTCACATTGAATGTCCCGATGGTGGACGTATCGCCCCGCAATGACTGGAGCCAGGTCCGCGTCTGGCACATCCCGACCCAGTCCTGGGGCGTGCGGGTCTACAACGTCCAGGGCTTCATCGAGCCCAAGGCAGTCGCCGGCGGCGGCGCGGCGGTGCACGCCGCCCGCTGATGCGGCGGGCGTGACCGGCGGCTCCCGCCGGACGTGCTTTGCCTTGCGATGGGGCTCCCGCTCGCGTTAGTCCGATCCGTTGAGGTCGGAGAACGGGCCGGGCATGACCCCCGAACAACCCCCTAGATTCGTTGGTGAAACGTCCGCGCGCGGCGCGACTGCGACGCGTGAGGGCGCGCCTGTGACCCCTTACGTCCCACCAGAGGACGCGCCCGATACTGCGCGCGCGGGCGGGGGCGGCAGCCTACGCGAGAAGGTCGGCGGCTTCGTCAATTCCGACGGCTTCCGCAACGCGATCCTTGCGGTGATCGTGTTCAATGCGATCGCCCTGGGGCTGAACACCGACCGGGGCCTGCACGCACGGTTCGGCCAGATATTCGCGGTGCTCGATGTCGCGGTGACGCTGATCTTCGTCTGCGAACTCGCGATGAAGTTCTATGTGGACCGGCTGAAGTTCTTCAAGGACGGCTGGAACGTCTTCGATTTCATCATCGTGTTCGCCTCGGTGATGTCGCTTGCATCGTCCACGGGCGTGGGCGTGCTGCGGATATTCCGAGTGCTGCGCGTCATTCGCGTGTTGCGGGTATTTCGTCTCTTCAGCGTGGTCACTGAACTGCGTCGCGTGGTCGAGGCGTTTCTCAACGCCATTCCGGGGATGACGGCGATCATCGCCGTGCTGCTTCTCATGTTCTACGTCTCGGCGGTCATCACCACGGATCTTTTCGGCGCCAAGGAGCCGGAACTTTTCGGATCGATCGGCGCGTCGTTCTTCACGCTGTTCCAGATCATGACCGGGGACGGGTGGTCGGAGGTCGTGCGCCTGCTCGATGACGACTTCCCGTGGGCATGGGTGTTCTTCGTGCCGTTCATCACGCTCACCAGCTTTGCGGTCCTCAACATGTTCATCGCGGTGATCGTGGATTCCCTGCAGCGCGAGCAGGTGCGGGCGCTCGAAGGCGTCACCGCCGATATCGAGCAGGCCAGGCAGGACATCGAGGAAGAGATCGAGGAGGTCTCCGCCGATGTGCGCGAGATCGAGGATGCAGAAGCCGCCGCGTCGCGTGAGAGGGCGCAGATCATGGATACGCTGATCCAGATGCGGGCGGAACTCGCCGAGATGCGCGCGGCGCTGCCGAAAAAGAAATAGCGCCCCCTCCGCCGCCGGCGTCATTTGAGCGTTCCGATTTCAAAAGGCGCTGCGAAGGCTTGGCGAAACCCCGGCTTCGCGCGATTATGGCGCCATGTCCGTCTGGTCCCGCATCGTCGATCTGGCCGCGCGCGCGTTCGATCCGGCCGGGGACGAGCCGGCGGCGCCGACGAACGAGTGCGCGCCCGATCCCAACGACGTGGGCTTCACCACCGCCGTCATCGGCCTCGCGGCCAAGATGTCGCGCGCCGACGGCATCGTCAGCGATTCCGAAATGGCGGCCGCCGCGCGGGTGTTCCAGCCGCCGCCCGGGGAGGAGGTTACGTTCCGCCGGGCTTTCCTGCTCGCGCGCCAGACCGTGCTCGGTTTTGAAAGCTACGCCCGCCAGATCGGTCGCAAGTACCGCGCGCGCCCGTGCCTGCTGGAGGACGTGCTCGACGGCCTCTTCCACATTGCCGCCGCGGATGGTCGCGTGGGCGTTGAGGAAATTGCCTATCTCGCGCGTGTCGCGGAGCTCTTCGGATTTTCCGACATGGAGTTCCGCCGCATCAAGGCGAGCAATCTCGGCGCGGAAGCGGACGATCCCTACGCGGTGCTGGGCCTCCTGCCGGGCGTGAGCTTCGAGGAGGCGCGTCAGGCGTATCGCCGCCTCGTCGCCGAAAACCACCCCGACCAGATGGCCGCGCGCGGCGCGCCGCCTCAATTCGTGGCGATCGCTGCTGAAAAAACAGCCGCGATCAACGCCGCATGGGCCCGTATACGTGAAGAATTCTCCACGCCGGTTGCAGTCGATTGACGCGCGCCTCCGTATTCCCGCCACTATGGCGCGTGAGGATCGCCCCATGAGCACCGAGACGGTCGCCGACCGACAGCCACTCGCCCCTCTGCCCAAGCCGCAGGCCCGCACGGGTGCAGGTTTCGCACGTCCGCTCACCTGGGCGATAGCTGCGGTGTTTGCAGTCCTCGTGGTCGTAGCGCTCCTTGTCGCGCTGACAGCGGCCCTCGTGGTCGGCGCCACGGTCGCGATCGCGGCGCTCGTCCTGCGGCTCGCGCCGCGCCGCCGCGCCGACGAAACCCCCACCGAACTTGAAGCCCGCCGCACGCCGGACGGCTGGGTCGTGGAAGCCGCCCTGCGGCGCTAAAGCTCGCCGGGCGTCCCTGACGCCGATTTCGCTCGACGCCAAACCACGCTAGGCCTGCCCGCGTGAAGCCGCGCGACTTCGGGCTCCTGTCCGTCATCTGTCTTTGCTGGGGCCTGAATCTCGTGCTCACCCGTTGGGTGGTCGCGGACGTGCCGCCCATGTTCTACGCCTTCATGCGGTTTGCGATCATCGGCCTCGTGCTCGCGCCGTGGCTGCTGCCTGCGCCGCGACAGCTCGCGTCGGTGGCGACCGTGGGCCTGTGCATCGGGGCGTTCAATTTCCTGTTTCTCTTTCTCGCGCTGAAGCTCGGCACGGCGTCGTCGGTGGCGCTCGCGGGGCAGGTGGGCCTGCCGTTCACGACGATCCTGTCGATGATCTTTCTCGGCGAGCGCATCGGCTGGAAGCGCGGCCTCGGCATGGCGCTCGCGTTTGCAGGCGTCGTCATCATCGCGTGGCGGCCCGAAGGCATCGGCTTTTCGACGGGGGTGCTGCTCGCCATCGCGTCGGCGTTCGTCGGCTCCGTCGGCGGCGTGCTGATGAAGCGCATGGAGCCCATCCCCGTGCTCACGCTGCAGGCGTGGGTGGCGCTCGTGTCATGGCCGGTGATGCTGGTGGTGTCGGGCGCGACCGAGACTGGGCAGATCGCGGCCGTCGCCTCGATGGACTGGGCTTTCTGGGCGACGGTGGCGTTCTCGGTGCTGGGCGTCTCCATCTTCGGCCACGGCATGTTCTACGACCTGATGAAGCGATACGAGGTCACGCAGATCGCGCCGCTGACGCTGATGACGCCGGTGTGGGCGGTGGTGATCGGGTCCGCCTTGCTCCACGAGCCGCTTACGCCCCAACTCTTGACGGGCGGCGCGCTCGCGCTCACCGGAGTGTTCATGATCGCGATCCGTCGCAACATCCGCTTTCCGGACGCGGCCGCCCTCTGGCGCAGGTGGACGGCATGAACATCGTCGATCGCCCCTCGCCGAATTTCGACGTGCGCAAGGCGGCGATCGATCTCGTCGTGCTGCACTATACCGGCATGAAGGACGCCGAGACCGCGCTGAAGCGGCTCACCGATCCCGCGCCGAAGGCGGGCGATTATCCGGGTCCGTGGCAGGCGCCCGACATCGATCCGCAGACCGCGCTCTCCCGCGTCAGCGCGCACTATGTGGTGGGCGAGGACGGCACGGTGTTCCGCATCGTCGCCGAGAAGGATCGCGCCTGGCATGCGGGCCTGTCGCAGTGGGAAGGGCGCGGCGACGTGAATTCGCGCGCCATCGGCATCGAGATCGCAAACGGTGGGCATGACTACGGCTTGGCGCCTTATCCGGACGCGCAGATCGCGGCGGTGATCGAACTCGTCGGCGATATTCTCAAGCGCAACCGCCTCACGCCTGATCGCGTGGTCGGCCACTCCGACATCGCGCCCGCGCGCAAGGATGATCCCGGCGAACACTTTCCGTGGGCGCGTCTCGCCGATGCGGGCGCATCGATCTGGCCGGATGTGGAGCCCGTCGCGAAGGATCGCGTGCTCCTGAAGCACGGCGACCGCGGCGCGCGCGTGCACGACCTGCACGCCTGCCTCGCCGAGCTCGGCTACGACGCGCCGGAAGATACGGACGCGGCGTCGGCCGTCTTCAACGACGCGACGCAATCCATCCTGCGCGCCTTCCAGCGCCGGTTTGAACCACAGCGCATCGACGGCCAGCTCTGGGCGTCGACCTGGGCGGCGATCGATGCGCTGCTGGAGCTGCGCGAGGAAGGGTGAGGATCGCCTGACGCGCGAACATGACGGACAATTAGGGGTACTCCGGAGTCCTCCCTCCCTCGCTGCGAGGACCGCCGGCGCCCCGCCGGCAAAGCGGTTCCCCTTGGCGCACATGGATGCCGGCGAGGGCGCCGGCGGTCCTGTGCAGAAAAATCAGCAAAACAATCCGACCGGGTCGCGAGCGCCCTGACACTCCTCCCACGTCGCGTCCGGATGGTCCGGTCGCCGCGAAGAGGAGAGCAAGAGATGCAAGTCGTTCGACCGTTACGTCACCGCCGCGCCGCCTACGCGGCCGCCGCGCGCGATCTGCATCTGTGGCTCCTGCAAGTTGTCGCGTGGCTTATGACGCATGTGCGCCTGCCGCGCGCGTGGCGCCTCGAGTTTCAAAGCGACATCCGCACTGCGCGCCGCGACATACGGCGGCTGATTTTCCTGTCGATGTGTTCGCGGATGACTTTTCCCGTCGGTCGTCCATACCTCGCGCACCGACCGAACGGCATCCTCGGCTATCGCCGCCGATACGCACGCATTGTCCACGCTTTCACGCGCGGCATACCGCTGCGCACGGTCGCGCAGATGCGCGATGCACTCGCGAATTTCGACAAAGGGGTGAAGTGCGCCATCGCGCGTCTGCCGAAGAACGGCGCTGTGTCCGGCGCTGTCGTCAAGGTGCTCGCCGTGATGATTGCGATGAGCACGACCGCGCTCGCACCTGCCGCAAAAGCTGCAGATACGTCATGACTATTCATGCCGGACCGCGCAGCTCCTGCTGCGCATACCCATGTTCAAATCACGCAAGATTCTCTGGAGTCTGGCGGCGCCTCAGCATGCGCACCGGGAGGTGCGCAGTCCGGCATCAGTACCGGCGCGCGAAAGGCCCCATCACGGAAGGGTCGTTTGCGCTGGCGCCATCCGCCCATCCCGTGCGTTTGACAACGGCAAACCGGCGCAGCCTCATGCTCCATCAGGAGATTTTCACATGGCTTATGTGGACGGCTTTTTGCTGGCGGTGCCGAAGGCCAATGTCGACGCCTACGCCGAGATGTCGCGCGCCTGCGCCGATGTCTGGAAGGACTACGGCGCCATCGAATACTGGGAGTGCGTCGCCGACGACGTGGAGCCGGGGCAGTGGACGTCGTTCCCACAGGCAGTGCAGCTCAAGGAGGACGAAACAGTTGTCTTCTCGTGGATCGTCTATCCCGACCGCGCCACGCGCGACGCGTGCAACGAAAAGGTGATGAACGACCCGCGCATGCAGACCTGGCATGGCAAGGAGCCGCTCTTCGACGGCAAGCGCATGATCTTTGGCGGCTTCGCGCCGGTGGTGGCCATCGGCGGATCGGCGGGATAGAAGGAGCGCGCCAGACGGTCGGACGATCGCGCGCACAAGCTCGAAAGGGCGTGCGGGAGGAAAGTCCGGGCTCCACGTCGACACGGCGGCGGGTAACGCCCGCCGGGAGGGCCTTCGGGTTCTTCTAGGGAAAGCGCCACAGAGAATAGTCTGCCGAATTCACTTCGGTGAATGGCGATGGTGAAACGGTGGGGTAAGAGCCCACCGCCCCGACCGCAAGGAAGGGGGCACGGCAAGCCCCGCCGGGAGCAAGACCGAATAGGGATGCATCTCTCGCAAGAGGGAAGGCCTGTCGCGGGTCGCATCCGGGTAGGTCGCGAGAACCGCGCAGCGATGCGCGGTCCAGAGGAATGATCGTCACGCGCAAGCGTACAGAACCCGGCTTACAGACCGTCTGGCATTTTCTCTTTTACATATCGTCGTTCTGGGCGGGCCGCTTGCTCTTGAACATCTTCCACACGAAGCTCACCGAAACTGCAGACGTAAAATCGGCGAGATGCAGCGGACTGTCCTGGTTGGCGGCGCCCTCGAAAGTCCGGCCCTGCCACGTGACGTAGATCTGGAAATTGTCGTGCATCTCGCGCGTCGCCGAGATGTTCATGCCCGCACCGAGATAGCCGCCGTCGGCGACGTAGGCAGGACGCGTCGCCGTCGCGAATTGCGGCGCCACACCGTAATAATAGTCCTGCAGCTGATCGTCGGCGAAAGAGGCGAAGACGCTGGCCGTGACGCCCATACGCTTCTCGCCCGGCCAGCGGTGCCGATACGAAAGGGTGGGCTCCGCCAACCATCCAGCGTGTTCGATCGATTGAAAATCCGTCGCGGCAACGCCACGTACCGGGAGCCGCAGCTTGATCTCGTCGCGACCGTTCGCCGTCCAGCCCGTGTCCCTGAAATTGATGATCGCCTGCGGTCCGATCTGCAGCAGGTAATCGATATCGGGCATGCCGCGCCGCGCTTCGTTGTCCTCGGACTCCGCCGCGTAGGCCGCGTCGATGGAGAGATCGAGTTCGAAGCGCTTGGTCTCGGTCGCGATCGCCCGCGCCATGCCGTACTCGCCGAAGCGGATGCGATCGCCGCGATAGATGAAGATCGGCGCGGCGGCCCAGTTGAAGCTCTCTTCGTTGGCGCCGGGATAATCCGGCGCCCAGAGGCCCGTGCCGCCGAGGCGCAGTTCCCATAGGGGTTCTTCCGGTGCGTAGGTCGGCGCAGCAGCTTCTTCAGCGAAGGCAGGCGCGGCGAAGGCGGCGAGGCCGGCAAAGGCGAGCAGGTGCTTTTTCATGTTCGTTCCCCGACGCGTGCCGCGCGCCTCACGAAAGACGCTTGAAGATGAGGGAAGTGTTGATTCCCCCGAAGGCGAAATTGTTCGAGGCGAAATACGACGTATCGAGCCGTCGGCCCTCGCCGTCGATGAAGTTGAGCGGCGCGCATTTCGGATCGGCGCTCTTGAAGTTTGCGATCGGCGCCAGCCAGCCCTCGCGCATCATCTCGATCCCGAGCCACGCCTCGATCGCGCCGCACGCGCCGAGCGTATGCCCGAAGTGGCCCTTGAGCGTGTGGAAGGGGACGTCGACGCCGTACACCTCTTCCGTGGCCTTCGACTCCACCATGTCGCCCGCATCGGTGGAGGTGCCGTGGCCGGAGATGAAGCTGATCTCGCTCGCGGGGATCCCCGCGCTATCGAGCGCCTGCCGCATCACCACCACCTGGGTGTCCTGCGCGGGGTGGGAAATATGGGCGCCGTCGCAGTTGGTCGAATAGCCGACGACTTCCGCCAGCGGCGTCGCGCCGCGCGCGAGCGCGTGTTCCAGTTCTTCGAGAATGAGGATGCCCGCGCCTTCGCCGACGACGAGGCCGTCACGATCCTTGTCGAACGGACGGCTCGCGGCGTTCGGATCGTCATTGCGCGTGGAGGTCGCGTAGAGGCGGTCGAACACCATCGTCATCGTCGGGCAGAACTCCTCCGCGCCGCCCGCGACCATGATGTCGGCCTGATCGTTGCGGATCGCCTCGAACGCGGACCCGATGCCTTGCGAGCCGGAGGTGCAAGCGGACGATGTCGTGATCACGCGGCCCTTCAGCCCGAAGAACACGGCGATGTTCACCGGCGCTGTGTGGCCCATCATGCGGATGTAGCTCGTCGCGTTGAGCTGGCCCGCCTTGCCGGTTTCGAGGAAGCGGAAGAAATCGACCGTCGGCGCCGTCGATCCGAACGACGATCCGCAGGCGACGCCCGTGCGCCCCGACTTGATCACCGGATCATCGCGCAGGCCGGCATTCTTCAGCGCTTCTTCCGCCGTCTTCACCGACAGCACCGCGACACGTCCCATCGAGCGCGCCGCCTGACGCGGATAGACGCCTTCGTGCGTGAACCAGTCCGCCGGCGCGCCGAGGCGTGTGGAGAGATCGGTGAGGCGCTCCCACTCGGGAATGCGCTTCACGCCCGTGCGGCCCTCGTGCATGGCGCCGGAGATGCTCTGCCAGTCGGCGCCGAGCGAGGTGAGTCCGGCCATGCCGGTGACGACGACGCGGCGTGTCATGTCAGCAAAGTCCCCCGTTCACGCCGATGACCTGGCGTGTGATGTAGGCGGCTTCGTCGGTCATCAGGAAGGCGACGAGACCTGAGACCTCGTCCACCTGGCCGACACGTTTCATCGGGATCGCCGCGAGCACTTCCTCGCGGACGTCTTCCGTCATCGCCGTTTCGATGAGGCCCGGCGCCACGCAGTTCACGGTGATCTTGCGCGAAGCGAGTTCGACGGCGAGCGCTTTCGCCGCGCCGATGACGCCAGCCTTCGAGGCGCTGTAATTCACCTGTCCACGGTTGCCCATGACGCCCGACACCGACGACATCGCCACGACGCGCCCGCCGTCGCGGCGGCGGATCATCGGCATGATCAGCGGGTGCAGCACGTTGTAGAAGCCGTCGAGATTGGTGCGCAGGACGATGTCCCAGTCCTCGCCCTCGATGGCGGGAAAGGCGCGGTCGCGCGCGACCCCGGCGTTCTGCACCACGCCCCAGAAGGGGCCGTGCGCCGCGAGATGCGCTTCGAGCGCCGCTGCGGTCTTGGCGCGGTCGGTCGTGTCGAACCCGATGACAAACGCCTTGCCCTTGGCGGCCTCGATCTCGCGCACCGTCGCCTCGGCGCCTGCGCGGTCGCCGCCGTAGTGGACCGTCACGGGGTAGCCTTCGCGGCCGAGGCGCAGGGCCACGGCGCGCCCGATGCCTTTGCTGGCGCCGGTGACGAGGACGGGACGTTGGGCGCGGTCGGACATGCTCTCGTTTGCTCAGGAATCGCGGACGAACGCGGCGGGGTCTTCGGGACGATAGACGTTGACGAGGGCGGTCGCCAAACCCGGATTGCCGCGACCCGAAACCGTGCAGGCGAACGCCCGCAGTTCGCCCTCGTTCAGGACGGCGCGCGCGGTGACCTCCAGCCGCTCGCCGTCCTCGAACCAGTCGGTGGCGACCGCGTACTTTCGGGCGCCCAGCAGGAAGCCAAGTTGCGGCGACTGGCCAACCTTGCGGCGCTCCAGCCCGTCCTGCGCGCTGATCGTCTGCGCCATGAACTCGAAGGCGAGGTAGCCGGGAATGCCGCGATCATGAACGTAGAAGGGACAGGCCTTGCGGACGATCGCCACGACGCGGATGTGATCGTCGTCGGACGCGAGCACCTCGTCGATGAGCAGCAACGCGCCTTCGTGCGGCACGAGTTCAGCGACCGGTGGAAAGGCGCCGCTCATGCCGCCGCCAGCACAAGCGCGATGTTGTTGCCGCCGAAGGCGTAGTTCGCGCTGAGCACACGCTTCACGCCCACCCGCTCGGTGACGCCGGCGAGACGGATGTGTGGAAGCTCGGGATCGCGCTCGCCGTCCCAGAGGTGGGGCGGCAGCACGCCTTCGCGCATGGCGAGCAAACAGATCGCCGTCTGGATCGCGCCCGCGGCGCCCAGCGTGTGGCCGGTCATGGGCTTTGTCGAACTCGCGGGCGTGTCGTCGCCGAACACGCGATGGATCGCGGCGGACTCAGCCTGGTCGTTGAGGCGCGTCGCCGTGCCGTGCAGATGGATGAAGTCGATGGCGTCAGGCGCGACCCTTGCTTTTTCCAGGGCGCGACGGATGGCGACTTCCGCGCCCGCGCCGGTGGGTTCCGGTGCGCTGATGTGGTGGGCGTCGGAGCTCTCGCCGGCGCCCAGCAGGGCGTACGGACCGTCATCGCGCGTGAGGACGTAGAGTGCGCCGCCCTCGCCGATATTGATGCCGCGACGGTTCCTGCTGAATGGGTTGCAGACGGCTTCCGACAGGCTTTCCAGCGCCGAAAACCCATTGAGCGTCAGACCGCAGAGCGTGTCCACGCCACCGCAGATCACCGTGTCGCAAAAATCGGCAGCGAGCAGGCGCGATGCGGCCGCGATCGCCTTGCCGCCGGAGGTGCAAGCGGTAGAAATAACATAGACGGGGCCGCGCGCGCCGATGGCGGCGGCGATGAAGTTCGCAGGGTCGCTAAGTTCCTGATCACGGAAGGAGAAGTCGTCGCGCCACGCGCCGTCGCGCTTGCGAGCGGCGATCGCCGCCTCGCCTTCGAACATGCCTGCCGTGGAGGTGCCGATGATCACGCCGAGGCGATCAGCACCGTGCATGGTCAGACGTTGCTCGACCATAGGGCGCAGCGGATCGAGCAGGTGGCCGACGAGGCGGTTGGAGCGCGTGCGCGCAGGCGCTGTCGAGACCGGCGCGAAGCCGAGTGGTCCGATCGTTGTGGTTCGCCCATCCACGAGGGGCGCGGTGACATGGAGCTTCGGTGGCGTCGTCGAGAACATCGCTCGCGCCAGCGCATCGGCGTCGACGCCGGCCGCACACGCGACCGAAAAATCCTGGATGAAGGCGCGCGCGCTCACGTGGCGCGCTGCGTGACGATGGTGAGGGAGTAGCCACGGTCGAGATTGCGCAAGACGTGACGCGTGACGCCCTCGCCAGCAGGCTCTTCGGTGATCTCCACAACGGTGCGATCGGCGGTGCGGATCGTGCGGACAGCACCAACAACGTCGATGCTCGCGCCGTCGCCAAGCGCCGTGCGGACAGCCTCTGCCGGCCAGAGGCAAAGAAAGATGTCGGCGAGCACGTCGACGCCGCGCAGCTGGTCGGGCGCCAGCATCGTGCGTTCTTCCGCGACGCCGGCTTCGGTCCACACTAGCGACAGAATGCGCGGCCCGCTCGGCGCGACGAGGGTCACGCGGGCTTCTGCATCCGAAAAGGAAAGCGCGGCCTGAAACGCGACCGTGCGGTCCTCGTGGCGCGCGACGACAGTCTGCGAAGCCTCAAGCGGTTCCGGATAGCCTGGGCGCAGAGGCAGTTTGAGTTTCACTTCGCGCCCGAACACAACGTCGCGTGGCGAGACCGCTTCGAGCGGCGCGATGGGAATGAGAGGCTCCTGGCGCGCCGAAGGCCACGGTAACGTCGTCGGCCACGACAGGCGCGGCAGCGCGGGCGTCGCGCAGCCGGCCGTCATCAGCACCGTCATCGCCGCCGCACACCCCCGCATGCGGCTCACTCGCACAATTGGTCGATCACCCGCAGGAAGCGCTTGGGCTGGCGGACGAGCGGATTCTCGCGATCCCACGCATAACCCGCGAGCACGGCGGTCAGCATCTTGGTGACGTCGTTCATCTCACGCGGCCGGTTGAAGATGATCCGCTGCAGCGACCCCGAGTACCAGGCCTCCACGCAGGCGCGGAAGGTATCGACGCCCACCTGTAGCTCCTCGACGAAGTCCTTCTGCCAGTCGACTTCTTGCCCATCGAGATGCTTGTCGACTAGATCCGTCGCGAGACTTGCGGACTTTACCGCGATGGTCACGCCGGACGAGAAAACGGGGTCAAGAAACTCCGCCGCGTTGCCGAGCAGCGCGTAGCTCGGGCCGACGAGCGAGGACACATTGCACGCAAAGCCGATGATCGTGCCGGCGGGGCGCACCTGCTCGGCATTCTTCAGTACTTTCGACATGCGATCAGCGCGTTTGATCAGATTCCAGAGGCGTTCCTGATCGGTCTCGCCGGCGCTGGTGATGTCGGCTTCCGGTCCGACTGCGCCTACTGACGACAGACCGTTGTGCAGCGGAATGAGCCAGTACCAGATCTGAGGTTGATCCGGATTGATCGAGACGAGGATCTTGTTCCGGTCAAAGTCGGGGTCGGTGATGTTGTCCTTGATGTGACAGAAAACCGAGCGGCGTGTCGGGAAGTCCGAAGGCTTGTCGAGCTTCAGGAGACGCGGCAGCACGCGGCCGAAGCCGGAGCCATCGAGACAGAAGCGGCCTTCGACGAAACGCGTATCCCCGGCTTCGTTCTTGACCGTGACCTTCACGCCGTCGGCGTCGCTCTCGAATGCCGTGACCTCTTCGCCGAACGTGACCTTCGCGCCTTTCTCCTGCGCGCCGGTGATCAGCGCCATGTCGAACTCGTCGCGCTTGACCTGATACGTCGTGCCGTAGCCCTCAGTCGATTTGTCTGGAAAATATATGTCGGTGTAGTTTTCGCCCCACGCGAAAGCGGCGCCGTCCTTGAACTGGAAGCCGCAATTCAGGACATGCGAGAGAAGGCCCGCTTCTTCGAGATAGTGCATGCTCTGCGGCAAGAGGCTCTCGCCGATCGAGAACCGCGGGAAGTGCTGGCGCTCGATCACCTCGACGCTGCGGCCCTTGTTGCGCAGCATAGCCGCCGCAACGGCGCCTGAAGGCCCGCCGCCGATGATCACCACGTCCGTCTTTGCCGTCATGGCGCGACTTCCCTCACAACCGTCCGCACGCTCCGGCGCGCGACAACCCTTGGCACATACGAAAATATAAGCGCCGCCGCCACACCGATCGCGATGGTGAGACCGAAGTTCCGCAGCGGCTGTGTCGCGCTGAACATGAGCAGGCCCATGGAGAGCGCCGTAGTGGCCGCATCGATGGGCAGGGCGACCGCCGTCCAGCGGTCTTCGTCCTCACCGCCGCGCCCTGCTTCCCACTGGAATGCCGAATAGTCGACGCCCACCCCCAGCAGCACGAGCGCCGCCACCAGCGAGAAGAACGAGATCGGTTCCCCGAACGCTGCCGGGATCGCGAGGCCCGCTGCGACCCCGGCCAGCGGGGCGACGAGGATCGCCAGGGCTGCCAGGCGCCGATAGACCGCCAGCAGGATCAACGCCGCCGCGACAATGGCGGCGAGCAGCGCGACGGTGGCGAAGCCCCGATAGGCCCGGAACGTCGAGGCGTAGTGCTCGGCCGGCGTGATTATTCTCGCGCCAGCCGGCAGCGCGCCGGTCGGGGTTGCTTCGCCGAGGATCGGCGCCACGAGAAAATGGCGACCGCCCGCCTCGCCGCGCCATGCCGCCATCCAGGCGGGCGCTTCGGCGGGGGACACACGACGTGCATCGACAGCGTTCGCGTCGAGGCCCATGGCTTCGATCTGGGCGGGCAGACGCTGGGTGAGCAATGTCGCTTCGATGCGCGCAGCGTTGTCGGCGCGGCGTGCAACCGAAGGATCGAACCGGCTGGTGGCGAGAATGTCGCTGTGATCGATGCGCGCCAGCGCCGCTTCTTCCACAGCGCGCGCGGAGTCAGGTGTGGCCCCTTCCGAAAGCAGGAAGGCCGGAGCGAACGTATTTTCCCCGACGGCGCGGATCGCGCGCTCCTCCTTGAGCAGGACGACTTGCTTCGGCTGGAAAGCGCGGGGATCGTCGAGGAAGGTCACATGCAGTGCGCCCCACACCGCCGCGCCCGCGATGACGATGGCGCAGGCCGCGCTCAGGAAGGGCGGCACCACGAAACGCGCGCGAAGGTTTTCAAGGCGCGTCCAGTAGGCCGCCAGCGCATCTGCGTTGCGCGGTGTCGTGTCGATCAGCGGCAGCACGCCGAGCACGAACGCCCATGCGGTGACGAGGCCCGCCGCCGCAAACACCGCGACCTGCGCGAACAACGGCGCATTGAACAACGCCATGGCCGCGAAGGAGAGCGCCGTCGTGATCATCGAGACCGTGATCGGCCGCCCGACAAGCGAAAGGCGTTGCTTTGCCCCGGTCCAGCGTGTCGCGGGACCCGTCGCGAGGAAGTGCACCGCGTAGTCGGAGACCACGCCGATCAGCGTCGCGCCGAACACGAACACCATCACATGCACGGACGGGAAGACGAGCAGCGCTGCGGCGAGTCCGCCCACGAGCCCGACATAGACGGAGGCGATGGCGATCAGCACGGAGGTGAAACGCCGGTAGGCCAGCCAGAACAGCACGATGACTCCGAGCCCGCCGATGCCGCCGATGAGCGCGACCTCGGACTTCGCGCCGTCTGCTGCTGCGGCGGCGTGGAAGACAGCGCCTGCGCGCTGCAGCGTCACGCCCTTAGGGCTCCAGTCGGCGCGCCAGGCTTTGACGAGCGCCTGGATCTTATCCTGAGTGTCGAGGCGAAAGGCCGATGCGGTGAGGCGGCCCGAGATCAGCGTTGCATCTGTCGGCACGCCTTGCGCCTCAGGCGCCAGGCATTGCGAGAGGCGCATCGTCAGCAGGAATGGATCGGAGGCGAGCATCGCGCCGCTGACCGGCGCGACCGGTGAATAGAGTGAAGCGACGGCGCTGCGTGCGGTGTGGATCGCGGCGGCGTCATCGAACCGCGCGGGATCGGTCTCGCAGAGGAGCGCGTTGCGGTTGGCGAACAGCCAGCGACCCGTCGCCTCGGCGTCCGTGGCGTCGGCGACGAAGATGTTCGTTTCATCGAGCGCTTCGTGAAGCGCCGCGCCTGCTGCAGCCGCGTCATCCGGATTCGATCCGGCAACCAGGAACGCGATGCGTCCCGATGCTGCTTCGCCCGCGCGCAACATCGCGGCGCGGAGCACCGGATCTTTCGCGCTGTCGGGGAGCATAGACTGGATGTCTGTGTCGATCGGCGAGGGCGCCTGTTGCAGGCGCCAGACCACGAGCCCGGTGGCGATGACGCACCACAGGACGCACAGCGCCGCCGCGATTTGCGGGAACGAAATGCGCCCCCGCGCTGGCGTGTTCAGGGACGTCGCTCGATCTCGATGGAATCGCCGTCGGCCTGACGCACGAGCACGCCGTCGACACGCGCGCAGCCGCGCACTTCGACATTCGTCAGGAACCGCGCCAGTTGCGCTTCCTTCGGCGTCATCGTCAGTCGCCACGCGCCGTTCGCGGCCAGCGCACGCGCGACGACGTAGTTGCGTTCCACATGCGAAAGATCTCCGGTGACGAGACGCAGGAGGCCTGATTGCTCGAATGCGCCGCCGCCCGCCATGCGTTGCGGCGTTGCGCCGTCGATGGACTGGGTGACGCCCGTCGGCGTGATGGTGGTGACGATGTCCACCGGTTCGCGCACGCGCCACGTCAGCACGTCGCCGCGAATGGTCATCGTGCCGGTGGACACCAGAGGATTGGCGACGCCCTTGATGCGCCGCGTCTGTCGGAACTGCGCTTCACCCTGCTCCACGCCCATGCGCAGCGGATCGGCGCACTGCGCGTACGCTGTCTCGATCGCCGCGAAGGACGCGACCGCGAGCGCGATTAGACTAGATAGGGCGCGAGCTTTTCGCGAAGGGCGGGCGGGGTTTCCCACAGCATCTGCTCCGTTTGCATGTCCACCGCGACCTGAACGGCGTAGCCGCGCGTCAGGCGCTGGCCGGTCGTCGCATCTGTGATGAGGAAGGCGATCTTGAGGCGGTTTTCCCATTCGGTGATCCCGGCCTCGATCTCGATCTCTTGATGCAGCTTTACCGGCTGCGCGTATTTGATCTGCATGTCCACGATCGGCCACGCAAACCCCGAATCCACCATCGCCTGATAGCCGTAGCCGATGCGGTCCATCACCGCCACGCGGCCGAGCTCGAAGAAGCGCGGATAATAGCCGTGCCACACCACGCGCATGGAATCGACATCGTAGAATTGCGGCGACGTCCGGGCGGTCGCCGTGACGATCGCCTTCATCAGGGGCGTCCATCCGCCGCCAGCACACCCGTCGCGAGATCGGCGCAGAGCGCGCGCAGAGTGCCCTCGAGCGGCGCGTCCTCGACGATCTTCGGAATGCGCCTGGTCATCTCGGCGAGATAGCCGTTGAGGCCTGGGCCGAGCAGCGCCGGCGTCAGCGAGCCCTGTTCAAGGCGCAGGCGCACCGCCTGCGTGGTGCAGACGAGATGCGCGGCCGCCACCTGTTCGGTGAGTTCGAGCACCCGCAGCGCATCTCGCGCCGCGATCGTGCCCATCGAGACCTTGTCCTGGTTGTGACACTCGGTCGACCGCGAGAAGACGCTTGCGGGCATGGTGAGCTTCAGCGCTTCGGCGGTCCATGCGGAGGCTCCGATCTGCAGCGCCTTGAGGCCATGATTGATGGAAGCGCGCGCGCCGGTCGCGCCAGAGAGGTTCGCCGGAAGGCCGTTGTTGTAGCGGGTGTCCACGAGCAGCGCGAACTGGCGATCCATCAGGTCGGCGATGTTGGCGACAAGCGTCTTGAGGCCGTCCATCGCGAAGCAGATGTGGCCGCCATAGAAGTGCCCGCCGTGCAGCGGCTCGCCAGTTTCGGTGTCGAACAGCGGATTGTCGTTGGCGCTGTTGATCTCGGTTTCGATCATGGTGCGCCATGCCGGCAGCATGTCGGCGAGCACGCCGATCACATGCGGCGCGCAGCGGATCGAGTAGCGGTCCTGCAGACGCGACAACGGCTGGTCGCTGCGGAATGTCGCGAGATCTTCGCGGATCGACGCGGCGACGGCCATCTGGCCAGGATGCGGTTTCGCCTCGAACAGGCGTTCGTCGAAGTGGCGCGGATTGCCCAGGAGCGCCAGGCACGACATCGACGTCAGGCGCCCGCTCAGCGCCACGAGCGCTTCGGCGCGCTGAAAGGCGAGTGCGGCGAGGCCCGTCATGATCGACGTGCCGTTCATCACCGCGAGCGCTTCCTTCGGCTTCAGCGTGATCGCCTTGAGGCCCGCTTTCGCGAAGGCCTCGGCCGACGTCATCCGCGCGCCCTCGAAGAGGACTTCGCGCTCACCGGCGAGCGCGCCGGCGATATAGCTCAAGGGCGTGAGATCGCCGCTCGCGCCGACGGAGCCTTCCGCCGGAATGAGCGGCAGGATGTCGAGGCGCAGCATGTCGGCGAGCAGCGTCACCAGCTCCCACGTCACGCCCGACCAGCCATGGACGAGGGTCGCCAGCCGCACCGCCATCACGGCGCGGGTTTCTTCCGGCGTCAGGTGGCGCCCAAGGCCGCAGCCATGGAAGCGGGTGAGATGCAGCGGCAGCTCGGTGACGAGCTCCGGCGGAATCTCGGTGGTGCAGCTGTCGCCGTAGCCGGTGGTGACGCCGTAGATAACGCCGTCTCGTTTCAGCAGCGCTTCCACGTGACCGGCGGATTTTTCCACGCGCGCCTTGGCGCCCTTGGACAGCCGCGCCGGCGAGTGCCCGTGCGCGATGCGCCAGACGGCGTCGATGGTAAGCGGCTCGCCGCCGATCTCGATATCGCGCTTCACTCCGGACCCGTCCATCCATCCCCCGATGTTCGCCGACGATCGGTTTCAGGAACTCTGCTCGTCCGCCTTCTCCGGGACCCCGGAAGCGGTCCCCCATAAATCGTAGAAGTTGAACCATTGGAAGGGGGTTGCGGCAATTTCGGCCTCCAGCGCTGCAGCGAAGCGTCGGGCGTAGGCGCCCAGAGCACGCTCGCGGTCCTTGCGGGGCACCTGGAGGGGGTCGTCGAGGAGTGAAATCCGGACGCCGAAGCGATCCTTTCGGCGGGTGCAGAACAGGAGATAGGTCGGGCACTTCAGGACGGCGCCCAGAAAATAGGGTCCCTCCGGGAACAGCGCGGGAGCGCCCAGAAGGTCGGCGGAGACTGACCGGCCAGCGTCGCCGTGTGCGGGCAGGCGGTCGCCCGTCAGGATAACCCACTCGCCCCGTCCGACCGCCTCCGAGAGCCTCATGGCCGTGGGCATGTCGATGGTCGTCACTTGGATCAGGCGGACCGTGGAGTCGGGCGAGATGCGCTCGATGAGCCGGTTGAACTGCTCCGCATGCGCCGTGTGCATGATGACGTTGACGACGAAACGGCGCGAGACGGTGGCGACCGCGCGGATGACTTCGGGGTTGCCGATGTGCGCGGTGATGACGAAGCCGCCGCGCGGGTTGAGCTTGGCCTCGTGGAAGAGGCCGTCGTGCACGCCGTCGACGTCTTGCGGACGGATGTCGCCGATCCAGGCGGCCAGCTTGTCGATCATCGACTCGCCGAAGGCCATGTAGTGCTTCAGCCCTTCCCAGAGGCCGGGCTTCTTCGGCAGGTATCCCGCGCGCCAGACGCGTTCCAGATAGTCCTGCGAAGCGCGGCGCTGGCGGGCGCCGGCGAAATAGAAAAAGGTGATGGCAGGCGCGAGAAAGAAGAGGCAAACGCCGCGTCCGAGCAGCCGGTAGGCGACGGCGAAGAACTGCACGCCCCAGTAGGAGCCGCGCTCCTGCATGCTCGACCAGTTTTCCGCCATCGGCGCCGTTCCGCGCGCGGGCCTTCAGGGCGCGCGCGTCTCTCCGTGTCTGATGAGGCGCGAGGTCGTAGGGCGGGAGGGCGGGGTGTCAAGGGAAGTCGGAGCGACGCCCGCTCACGATGACGTCGGCTCGTCGTCCTCCTGCTCGGACTTCAGACCGCGGCCGGAGACGACGGCGCCCTTGCCGAATTTCGCCCGCGCCTTGGCGATGGCGGCTTCGGCGGCAGCGCGACGCGGGGTTTCGACGTCCATGAGATCGCCCTTGTCGGCTTCGCTGGCGTCGGTGAGATCAGACAGCCCAATGCCGATGAGGCGGTAGGAGACGCCGGCGGTTTCAGCGGCGAGCAGCGCGCGCCCGATCTCGAACAGGCGATGGGCGAGCAGCGTCGGCTCGGTGAGCGTGCGGCGGCGGGTGATGATGCGGAAGTCGGCCCGGCGGAGTTTCAGCGTGATCGTGCGGCCGGCGGTGTCGCCGGCGCGGGCGCGGGAGGAGACCTTCTCGCAGAGCGACCAGAGGATGTCTTCGAGCGCCGCGTGGTCCTCGATGTCGCTGAAGAAGATCGTCTCCGCCGAGACGCTTTTGCGTTCGCCTTCAGGGTCCACGCGGCGCGGATCGTCGGCGATGGAGAGGCGGTAGAGGTGCAGGCCCCAGTCGCCGAACTTGGCGATCATCGTTTTCATGCCGGCGGCGCGGATGTCGCCGATGCGGCGGTAGCCGGCGCGTTCGAGGGTGGCGACGCTTGCTGGCCCGACGCCGGGCAACGTGCCGACGCTGCGGGGGCCGAGGAAATCGAGCGCGTCGGCCTTGCCGATGACGGAGAAGCCGCGCGGCTTGTCGAGGTCGGATGCCGTCTTGGCGAGGAACTTGTTGAACGAGAGACCGATGGACACCGTGATGTCGAGCGTCGCCTCGATGCGGTTCTGCAGGGCGATCAGCGTTTTCGCCGGCGGGCCTTCGTGCAACGCATCAGTGCCGGTGAGGTCCATGAACGCTTCGTCGATGGACAGCGGCTGCACCAGCGGCGTGAGTTCCAGCATCGCCTCGCGCACCTGCCGCCCGACGGCCACGTATTTGGCCATGTTCGGTTTCACCACCACCGCCTGCGGGCAGAGCTTCAACGCCTTGAACATCGGCATCGCCGAGCGCACGCCGAGCGCACGCCGAACGCGCGCGCCACGTAGCAGCAGGTGGAGACCACGCCCCGCGTGCCGCCGCCGACGATGACGGGCTTGGCCGCCAGCGAGGGATCGTCGCGCTTCTCGATCTGGGCGTAGAAGGCGTCGCAGTCGAGGTGCGCGATAGAGAGCGCCGTCAGTTCCGCGTGCCGCGCGATGCGGTCCGATCCGCACGCGTCGCAACGGTCGTCCGCGACAGACGATCCGCAATCGCGACAGAGCGCGGCGCTCATCGCCTCAGCCGATCTCGTCGGCGCGCCAGAGCCACGCCGCGCCACGCACGCCGCTGGAGTCGCCGTGCATGTTTTTCACCACCTTCGTCGCGACATGATCGGAGAAGACGTAGCGCGGCAGCAGTGCGTTCACCTGCGGGTAGATGGCGGCCATGTTGGAGACGCCGCCGCCCAGCACGATCACGTTCGGATCGATGACGTTGATGATCGCGGCGAGGCCGCGTGCCATGCGATCACTCAGGCGTTCGATGGATGCGATGGCGCCGGGATCACCGTCTTTGGCGCAAGCTTCGATGTCGCGCGGCTTCAGCGCCTCGCCGGCGATGCGTTCGTGGTCGGCGGCGAAAGCCGGGCCGCTGATCCATTGCTCGATGCAGCCGTGCTTGCCGCACCAGCACCTGGGGCCGGGATATTCGGCCGGCGCGGGCCACGGCAGCGGGTTGTGACCCCATTCGCCCGCGACGCCCGCCGCCCCGGTCAGCACCCTGCCGTCAATCGCGACGCCCCCGCCGCAGCCCGTGCCGACGATCACGCCGAACACGATCTGTGCGCCGGCGGCGGCGCCGTCGGTCGCTTCGGAGAGGGTGAAGCAGTTGGCGTCGTTCTCCGCCCGGACGGGCAATTCGAGCGCGGCCTGCAGGTCCCGGGCGAAGGGTTGGCCGTTCAGCCAGGTCGAGTTCCCATTCCGGGCAAGGCCTGTGGCCGGGGAAATGGAGCCGGGCATGCCGACCCCCACCGCACGGACAGGCTCGCCGACCTCGCTGCCGAGACCCGAAACCAGGTCGCGAATCGCTGCGATCGCGGCTTCATAGCCGGGTGGGGACGCGATCCGTCGCCGCGCGCGCTCGACCCCTTGGCGGTCAAGGGCGATGCCCTCGATCTTCGTTCCGCCCAAATCGATTCCGATTCTCATGACAAATCCTAACGCATACGGGGGCCAGGCAAGGCTTGATTAAGAGCTGTAGGCTAAGCACATCGCAGCGCGGGACGGCCACACGGCGTCCGACGGAGGGGTCGCGCCGAGCGGTCCGCATGCCATGACCAAGACCGTCATGATCGTTGAAGACAACGAGCTCAATATGAAGCTCTTCAACGATCTCCTCGAGGCCTATGGATACAGGACCGTCAAGACGCGGGATGGCAAGAGCGTGCTCGGCCTCGTCCGCGAGCACCGGCCCGACCTCATCATCATGGACATCCAGTTGCCCGACATCTCGGGGCTCGACGTCACGCGCCAGTTGAAGGGCGACGACGACCTGAAGGGTATCCCCGTCGTGGCCGTGACGGCCTTCGCCATGCGCGGCGACGAGCAGCGGATCCGGGCGGAGGGCTGCGAGGCGTATCTCTCGAAGCCGATCTCGATCCAGGTCTTCATCGAAACCGTCCGCAAATACGCGGCCTGAGGAGCAAGCCAGATGAGCGCGCGCATCCTCGTGGTCGACGATGTGCCGGCGAATCTGCGCCTGCTCGAAGCCAAGCTCGGCGCCGAATACTACGACGTGATCACCGCCTCGCGCGGTGAGGAGGCGCTGCTCAAGGCATGGCGCGAACAGCCCGACATCATCCTCCTCGACGTGATGATGCCCGGCATGGACGGCTTCGAGACCTGCCGGCGCCTGAAGGCCGATCCCGAGACGCGCCACATCCCGGTGGTGATGGTGACCGCGCTCGACCAGCGCGAGGATCGCCTGCGCGGTCTGGCGGAAGGCGCCGAGGATTTTCTCTCCAAGCCGTTCGATGATGTGCAGCTCTTGTCGCGCGTGCGCAGTCTGGCACGCCTCAAGGTGGTGATCGACGAACTCCGGTCGCGCGAGGCGTCGGGCCGGCGCATCGGCGTCATCGACAAGGAAGCGCTGGACGACGCCGGGCTCGGCGGACGCATTCTCGTGGTCGACGACGCCCAGCGCCAGGCCGACAAGATCCGTCGCGCGCTGGAACCCGAGCACACGGTCATGATGATGAGCGACGCCGAGGAGGGTCGCGGCGGTCTTGACCTCTTCATCGTCTCAATCACGGCGGAGAGTTTCGACGGGCTGAAGCTCATCGCGCGCCTGCATTCCGGCGAAGGCGCCAAGCGTCTGCCGATCCTCGCTGTGGTCGATCCCGACGATCCCAAGCGCGCAGTGCGAGCGCTCGAACTCGGCGCGCACGACATCATCTACCGCCCGATCGATCCCGATGAACTCGCCGCGCGCGCGCGCTCGCTGATCCGGCGCAAGCGCTATGTCGATGCGCTGCGGCAGTCGCTCGACCAGTCGCTCGAACTCGCGGTCACCGACCAGATGACTGGGCTTTTCAACCGCCGCTATCTTACCTCCCAGTTGGAGCCGCTGGTGCAGCGGGCGGCGCGCGGCGGCGAGCCCGTGTCGCTGCTCGTCGCCGACATCGACTATTTCAAGCGCATCAATGACGGCTTCGGCCACGATGTAGGGGACGAAGTCATCAGGGAGTTCGCCGCGCGCCTCGCGACGAACTTCCGGCCGATGGACATCGCCTGCCGCTATGGCGGCGAGGAATTCGTCGTGGTGATGCCCGGCACGCGCGGCGACTATGCGTGTCTCGTGGCGGAACGTCTGCGACGGCACGTGGCGGGCTCGCCGTTTCCCATTCGCGGCGGCGCGGAACGCATCGACGTGACGGTCTCCATCGGCGTCGCTGTCTCGATGACGGGCGCAGACTCCGCCGACCGCCTGATCAAGCGCGCCGACGAGGCGCTCTACAAGGCCAAGCAGACCGGCCGCAATCGCGTCATGGCCGAAGCGGCCTGACGCATTAGAGCATCGAATCTTCCGTCGGCAGACCCAGTAATGCGCGTCCCGCGACTTCCAGCGTCGGCGGCGCGACCATCATGTGCTGCGTCATCACATGGGAGTCGCGGAAGCGGCGCTGCAGCGGATTGTTGAGATAGACCGCCGAGCCGCCGGCGAGATCGTGCAGGTCGCTGCAGATCTTCGCGCAGGTCCGCGTGGCGTGCGTCGCAGCCAAGCGAAGCTTAGCGCGCTTGTCGAGGCTGATCGCATTGCCGGCTTCTGCATCGCTCCATGCGTCGGCGATGGCGGCGTAGTAAAAGGCGCGCGCGCCTGCGTGTGCAGCGAAGGATTCGGCGAATGTCATCTGCGTATGCGCGCGTTCGGCGAGCGTGCGGCGCGATGCGGCGGGCTTTTTCGATGTTGCTAGGTCGCGGAAGGAGTCGAGCGCGCCCGCCGCATTGCCGAGTGCGACGGCGGCGATGCCCATACCGAGTAATCCGAACGGCGGAAAGCGATAGAGTGGCCCGCTTTCGCGCGGTTTGTCGTGGATCAGCGACACCGATCGCGACTTCGGAACGCGCACGCCTTCGACGGAGAAATCGAGACTGCCGGTGCCCTTCAGGCCCATGACGTGCCACGTGTCATGGAACGTGACGTCCTCGGCCTTGAACATGATCATGCGCTGGTAGGGCGCACCGTCCGGCCCCAGCGCCGGCTTTTCGCCGTCCATCACGAAGGCGCCGCCGGCGATCCAGTGCGCGTTCTGCGTGCCCGAACCCCAGGCCCAGCGCCCGGTGACAATGTAGTCGTCGCCGTCCGGGATCGCGCGGCCGAGCGGCGCATAGACGCCGCACGCAATCGCGTCCGGCGCGCCATAGATCGTGCGCGCTTCGTCCAGGGGCAAATAGGCGGCGTTGAGAGCGGTCGTGGAGCCGATCATCAGGCACCAGGCCGTAGAAGCATCGGCGCGCGCGATCATCTCGATCATCTCGGCGAGTGCATCGGGACGCGCTTCATGCCCGCCGAGACTCTTTGGCACGAGCGCGCGAAACAACCCCGCCTTCGCCATGCCCTGCGCGATGTCCGGCGGCAGGCGGCGTGCGCTCTCGATTTCGTCGGAGCGCCCGGCGAGGGATGGCGCGAAGTCGTGTGCTGCGGTGACGATATCGGTCATGTGGCTAACCCCATGAGGGCGGCGATGTTGTTGCGCTGCATGTTCGACGAGCCGCCGACGATGGCCATGCCGAGAAGGTCGCGCACGTGGCGTTCCATGTCGTAGGCGTCGGAGAGGGCGTAGGCGCCCATGACCTTCTGGCAGATGAGCGCGATCTCGCCGACCGTTTCGCCGATGAAGAGCTTGGCCATCGACGTCTCCACCGCGCACGGTTCGCCCGCCTGCGCGAGGCGCGCGCCGTGGTAGAGCATGTGACGGCAGGCCTCGAGTTTCGTGCGCGCATCGACGAGGGCGTGGCGCACCGCCTGATGCCCGCTTACAGGTTTGCCGAACTGCGTGCGCTCCTGCGCGTAGGTCCAGGCTTCCTCGACGGCCGCTTGCGCGACGCCGAACGCGGCGGCGGAAATCTCGATTTTCTCGACGTCGAGCGCGCGGCCCGCGAGCATCTTCCAGCCCTTGTTCCACATCGCCTCGCCGCCGACGATGTTGGCTTTGGGCACGCGCACGTTCTCGAAGAAGACGTCCGATGAAAGCGTGTAACGCAGATTCACATGGTCGATCGGCGATAGCGTCACGCCCGGCGTCGAGGGTGGAATGAGCACGAAGGAGAGATTGCGGCGCTTGTCTTCGGGCGGGCCGGAGCGGACGAGGCAATAGATGTAATCCGCGAAGTCGGCGCCGGTGCACCAGCGCTTCGCGCCGTTGATGACGATCTCGTCGCCTTCGATGTGCGCGCGTGTGGTGACGGAGGAGAGATCGCCGCCGACATCGGGTTCGGAAAGGCCATACGCGAAAAGAAACTCGCCTTTCGCCAGCTTCGGCAGCAGCGCCTGCTTCTGTTCTTCCGTGCCGTTCTCGGAAATGTTCATCCCGCCGTAGAAGGCGCAGTGGATGTAGGGTCCGGAGAGGAAGGCGCCGACGGCGGACAGTTCCTCGATCACCGCGACGGCGGCGACGATGTCCTGTCCCAGACCGCCGTACTTTTCGTCTATGGTGAGACCACACAGACCCATCGCCGTGAGTTCGCGGAACAGGTCACGCGGCCAGGTGTGAGTGCGATCCCATTCGCGACGCTTTTCGCGCGGCGCCTTGGCGGCGACGAAGCGGCGCAGTTGCTGGCGCAGTTCGGCGAGCGACTCCGCGTCCATCGTCATTCCCCGGTGAGCTTGGGTTTGCGCTTTTCCACGAAGGCGCGAACCGCCTCGCGACGGTCGGCCATGGTGTTGGAGGCCATTTCGTAGGCGATCGAGGCGTCCATCAGCGTGTTGGCGATTTCCTTCAGCTGCAGGTTTACGATCGTCTTCGTCCAGCGGACCGCCCAGCGCGGATTTCCGGCGAGTTTTTCCACGATCTCGGCCACCTTCGCGTCGAGCTCGGCAGCGGGCACGGCATGATTTATGAGGCCGATCTCCGCCGCGCGCTTGGCCGTCATCAGATCGCCAGTCATCAGGAACTCCTTCGCGCGGGCGAAGCCGATGAGCTGCGGCCAGATCACCGCGCCGCCGTCGCCCGCGACGAGGCCCACCTTCACATGCGGATCGCCGATCTTGGCGGTCTCATCGGCGATGATGATGTCACAGAGCAGCGCGATCGTTGCGCCGAGGCCGGCGGCGGCGCCATTCATGCGGCACAGGATCGGCTTTTCCATCTCCAGCAGGGAGAAGACGATGCGCTTGGCTTCGGGGCCGATGTCGCGGAACTTTGCGGGATCGTTGATCTGTTCGTCGAACCAGTCGAAGTCGCCGCCGGCGCAGAAGGCGCGACCGCGGCCGGTGAGGATGACGATGTCGCTGTCGGGGTCATGCTGCGCATCGGCGAACACGCGGGCGAGATCGCGGTGCATGGCTGCGTCGACGGCGTTCACCGCATTGCCTTCGATGGTGATCGTCAGCACGCGGCCTTCGTAGGCGAAGCCGAGGCGTTCGTAATTCTCGAACTTCATAGGTCGACGATCCGGCGGCCGAAGGCGGCATTGCTTTCGAAGAGATCGCTGAAGGCGAGCGGCAGGCTTTCGATGCCCTTGAAGCGCTCCTCCTTCAGCTTGAGCGCGCCGGCGACGATCCAGTCCGCCATCTGCTTTTGCGCTTCGGGGAAGGCGCGGATGTCGTCGAATACCACGAGGCCTTCCATGCGCAGGCGGTGGGTGATGAAGCGGTCGGTGTTTTTCAAACCGACGCGTTGATCGTGCGGTGTTGAATAGTCCGCGACCTGACCCGAGACGACGATCCGTCCGCGCGGGCGCATCAGGGGCAGCGCCAGATCGATCATCGCATTGCCGACATTGTCGAAGAGGATGTCGACGCCTTTCGGCGCAACGCTGCGGATGGCGGCGGCGAGGTCGGGCGTGGCATGACGGTCGATCGCGGCGTCGAAACCCGCGCTTTCAAGCCACCCGCACTTGTCGGCGCCGCCGGCGATGCCGATGACTCTCAGGCCGCGCTGCTTGGCGATCTGCCCGGCCGTCGCCCCGACGGGGCCGGCGGCGGAGGTGACGAGCAGCGTCTCGCCCTCCTTTGCTTCCGCGACGCGGTGCAGGCCGAACCATGCAGTCAGTCCCGGCACGCCGAGCACGCCGATCCAAGCGGTGAGCGGGGGGCGATCGTCGGTGATTTTCTGGAGGTAGCCCTTGCCGTCGCTCACATGGTGATCGCACCAGCCCGCCGCGAGCGCGGCGCGGTCCCCGACTTGCCAGCGTTCGCTTTTGCTCTCGATCACTTCGCCGATGGAGAAGCCGTCGATGGTCTCGTTCGGTTTCAGCGCGGCGGAATAGGAGTCGCCGCCGGAGAGTCTCGAGCGCACGCCTGGATCGACGCTTGCCTGCAGGATGCGGAACAGGATCTGGCCTTCGCCGAGGTCCGGCAGCGCCTCTTCGACGATGCGGAAATCAGCGGGTTTCGGTTTGCCTGTGATCGCATGTTCGAGGACGACGCGTTTTTGTTGTCTTGCTCCCATGGCGGGCACGTTCGGGCGCCGGGGGCTTCAAGTCCAGCGAGGCTCAAAAAGAAAACGGCGGACCTTTCGGCCCGCCGCCTTCCGTTCACACGGACGTGTGTTCAGTTCACTTCGAGCGAAGACTCCGCGCGTACGCCGCGACGGTCGCTCATCGCTTCGCGAAGTGCGCCTGCGACGCGCTCGTCACCCATGACGCTGCCGAGAACCGCCGCCGCGCGGGCGCCTTGAGCGCTCACGCCGAACAGTTCCTGGATGGCCTCGAAGGGGCTCTTTTCCTGCGGGAAGTGACGCAGTTGCACCTGCGTGTCGGCCTTGATGTCGGCGAGCGCCTTGGCGCGCTCGATCGCGACGGAAAGGCCGCCGAAGGTGTTCACGAGCTTCAGGTCATGCGCCTGCGCGCCGGTCCAGACACGACCCTTCGCGACGGCGCGGGCCTGTTCCGGCGTCATGCCCCGGCCCTCGGCGACGAGGTTCACGAAGTCCGCATAGGCGCGGTCGATGAAGCCCGAGAAGGCGGCGCGTTCGGCCTGGTTGAAGCCGCGATCGGCGGTGAAGGCGTTCGCCACCGGCGAGCCCACCTGGATCGTTTCCGTGCGCGTCGAGAGATAGTGGCGCATGGCGTCGCCGATCACGATCTTGCCGCCGACCACGCCGATGGAGCCGGTGATGGTCGTCGGCCATGCGACGATTTCATCGGCGCCGGCGGAGACGTAGTAGCCGCCCGAAGCCGCATAAGCGCCCATGGACACCACGACTTTCTTGCCGCGCTTCTGGGCGGTTTCCACCGCGTGCCAGATCTGGTCGGAGGCGACCACCGAACCGCCGGGCGAGGAGACGCGGAAGACGATGGCCTTCACGTCGTCGTCGTTGGCGGCGTCGAGGATCGCTTCCGCGATCGCATCGCCGTTCATCACGCTGTCGCTGTTGAAGGGCGAGCCTTCGTCGACGCCGGTGACGATGGCGCCTTCGCCGCCGACCAGCGCGATGACCGGGCCGGCCGCGGGTTTCACCTGATACTTCTTGAATTCGACGATGTCGGCGGTGCCGACGCCGCCGCCGCGCTCGATGGCGGCAAGGCTCGCGTCCTCGGGACGGCCGAGCTTGTCGACGAGCTTCTTCGCGAGCGCGTCTTCACCGGAGTAGGGCGTCGCTTCGATGGCGGCGCGGACCAGTTCCGGCGTCAGGCCGCGCTCCTTGCGGCTTTCCGCGATCGCGACGATGCCGCGATCGTAGAGGCTGGTGAGCAGCGAGGTGGTCGATTCACGGTTGGCGGGGGTGAAGCCCGACTGCGTGTATTGATCGGCGAAGGTCTTGTACTCTTCGCGGGTCTCGAATTCCGCCTTCATGCGGAAGCGCTTCAGCGTGTCGGCGAAGAAAGTTTCTTCGGCCGTGATGCCCATGGGCATCATTTCGCTGGCGTCCTGCAGCCAGAGTTCGTCGACGCCGGCGGTGGCCACATAGCCGAAGATCGACGAGCGGACGCCGTCGTTCTGGATGTGGGCGATGGCGAACTTGCCGGTGGCGCGGAATTTCGCGATGGCGTCGCGGATTTCCTCGGCGTGGGCCGGGGCGATGCCGGAGGTCGCGGCGCGGATATAGACGCCCTTGACCTTGTCGTCGCGGGACGCCGCGTCGAGCTTTTCGACGATATCGGTGACCGAAACGCCGCCGCCGAAGTGGAATGGCGAGGTGGAGGGACCGTCGGTGACGGACTCGCGGAGGTCGAGGCCGAGCACGATGGCTTTCGGCATGGACTGCTCATGGGCGGAGGACGCCTTGCTCGCGATGGACGAGATCAGGACCATCGGCACCACGACGATGAACAGGATGAGCCCGACGAGCACGCCGGCCACGGTAATGAGAAACTGCTTCAAGACGGCTGCTCCACCGGACCCGGACCGCCAGGGAATGGGCGGTCGCCACCCCAATGATGAGAAGGCATGGGCGGGTCCTTATCGATAAATGATAAGGACTGTTTGCGCGCGCGCAAGGGGGGAAGGTGGTGAACGGGCAAATCATATCGCGCTTTCTCGATCCGCCCGCCCCCATCCGCGGCTTCGCCGGTACTTCCCCCGCAGGCGGGGGAGGACGAGGGGGGGCGTCTTTCTTCCTCCGTGCAGCGGAGCGGAACGGGCCTTCTCCCGCCGAAGCGGGCTACGGTCACGCAGGCGGGGGAGGTGGCAGGCGCGCGGCGTAGCGGACAAGCGCCTGCGCCCGCAAAAGCTGGTGCTTTCGCGGTTGTGGCGGCCAGGCGCGCGGACGCGCTCAACTGGAATCCTCGCGATAGCGCTTGGGGCGGTAGAACATGTCGAGCGCCCAGGCGGTCGTGTGGAGCAT
>ENA-ORBV01000205-ORBV01000205.1-microbial-mat-metagenome-genome-assembly--contig:-NODE-205-length-129402-cov-13.064435_pt1 | contig 129402 bp, 106 predicted proteins | sample MGYA00237777_ERZ505514 | MGnify/ENA primary metagenome ERZ505514 (study PRJEB26160, sample SAMN06269048) | microbial mat metagenome | isolation source: Oligotrophic lake microbial mat | place...
GCTTGCCGCCGTTGCGCTCGCCGCCAAGATAGGCGTCGTCAATCTGCACGAACCCCTTGAGCCGCCTCGATTCCTCGTGGACGCGCAATCGTGGACACCCACTTTTCTGCGGTGAACGTGGACACCCATCGCGTCGAGAATGCCCGAGCGTGGATGCTCGCGCCCACGAACGTGGAGCACGAGCTTGATGAAGCGCCACAAGGTCAAATGCAAAGGCACCGGTTTCCGCCGGTTTCCGAGCGCTGATCTCTACCGGCGTCATGGGCTGTACAACGTTCCCACCGTAGCGGGCTGGCGCTCGGCGCATGCCTCGGCATGAAGAACATCGGAAAGCCGTGTGCGGGAGAACCGCATGCACGGTTTGATGAGGGAGGGCAGGCGAGAGGCTGCCCTCTACTCTCCCCGCGTTCCGCGTTCTTGGCAGGCTTCCTGAGCCAAAGCTGGCCCACAGATTTTGCTGACGAGGCATTCGAGAAGGGCTGCGCCCCGATTGTCATTCGGATCTGAGCTTGCCGCCGTGTCGCGGACCCGTCGCCGCTGCACGTTGACGCTGGCTTAGCCGCCCCGCCATCCACCATCCACCTGCCGCCAGCAGCGCGCCTGCCGGTAGATCGATGAAGTAGTGCTGCTTGAAGGTCAATGTGCTGGCGATGCACAGCGCCGAAACGATGGCGAAGCAGCACACGAACCACGCGCGCTCGTGCGCGATCAACCACAAAGATAGCAGGCAGCTGGTGACGTGCAGGCTGGGGAAGCAGTTGACGGGTGCATCGACGCTGCGAACTGCGCTGGCCAGTGCTGCGGTGAACGCGTCGAGTTCGCCTGCGGGCGGCAGGGCGGGGCGCGGGATTTGAATCGGGTAAAGCAGGTAGATGAGTGCGGCGAGGGCCTGCACGATCACCGCCGCATACAGAAAGCGGCCGCAGCGGGCGGGGTCGCGGCAGGCGCTGAATGCGATTACCAGCAAGGGGTATTGGATGAGATAGAACCAGACGGTTTGCGGCCAGAAGGGAATCGCGGCTTCCCAGCCGAACATGGGGATCAGCACCGCCCGTTCGCGGGTGAGCAGCGAAGCGCCGCTGTAGAGCACAGCGCAGACCACGATGGCTGCCACGCCCGCCCACCACTTTTGGACCTGGGTCTTTGGCAGCGGCAGCTCAGGCATCGAATTCGATGCCTTGTTTTGAATACCATCCACGGAACGTATTCCAGGCGCGCGCGCCAAACGGACTGCGCCGCAACAGGGCGATCAGCGCTCGGTTGATGCGCGCGGCGCGCGGGTCGAGCGGCCGCAGCACATCGAGAAACAGCACGCAGCGGCGGCTTGCGGCCAGGTTTGCGGCGCGGTGCATGAAGGTGTCATCGAAGATCAGCGCCCGGCCCTCCTGCCAGTGCAGCCGGAAGCGGTCGACCTCGAGCCAGCATTGCTCGGTATCCTGCGGCACTTCGAGCGCCAAGTGAACCCGCAGCAAGCCCTTGTAGGGGCCGCGGTGCCACGGCAGCTGCTTGCCGGGCTCAAGAATCGAGAACATCGCGGTCTGCATGCCCGCAATCTGGCCGACGATCTGCGTGGTTCGAGGGCACAGCGCACAGTTGCGTTCAGCTGCTTTGCCGTAGGCGTGGAACACGAAGGTGCGCCACAGCGCGTCGCTGGTGATAGGCAGCTGCTCGGGCGAGATCTCGTGGAACGGCGGAATCGGCTCGGCACTGGCGAGCAGTTGGCGGTATTCGGCGGCAATCTCGTGCCACTGTGCTTCCAGCGCGGGAATCCACTCGAAGTCTTTGCAGTCGTAGATCGCCGGGTCGCCCAGAGGCGAGTGGCGGGCCAGATAGCGCTCAAAGCGATGCAGCAGGCGAAAGGCCAGCGGGATAGGAGCTTGCGGGTGATCCATTGGCGTGAGCAGGGCGAGTCTTCAGTCGAGCAGGGTGGCAAGCAAGGCGGCCCAGAAATACTGGTGGGCAAAGCCGAGCCCACCCACCGATGGTTGCGCATGATCGATGCCATCCAAGATGAGCATGCGCGTTCCGCTCCAGATCTGGTCAGAGCTGAGGAATACGCCGTCATGTGCTTGGCCGGGGTGCGCCTGCTCAATATGCCTGCTGCGCAGTTCGAGCACGTTGCTCATGTGCTGCGCCGAAGTGGCGACCATCAGTGACGGGACCGTGGGTAGGATGCTTTCCAGGCGTTCTGCGACGGCACGCAGATTGCGCGTGTTCAACTCCATGCAGGCGGTGCGTGCGCCAAGCGCGGTGAGCAACGCAGCTTCGAGACGTTCGGACAATCCAAGCGCATGCCGGCGCTTTTCGCTGTCCGCGCCAGCGAACAGATGTTCGAGATAGGGTGCCCCGCCGCGTGGCACCTGCACGCCGATCACGCCAGCGGTTGCGGCGGAGCGCGCGGGGGAAGCGGCGAGGGCCAGCAGGACTTCCAGCCCACCTTTACTGTGGGCGAGAAAGATCGGGCGCCGTCCGGCGGCAATCAGCGGGTCGATCTGCGCCCCCAGCGCTGCAGCGTTGTGCGCCAACGTACCGGCCGCTACCGTGCGACCGATCTCGACCTGCCAGCCGAGATGCTTGAAGTGCCGCAGCGGCGCGCGGAAATGGTTCGGAATCCAGCCGCCAAAAAGTCCACGCACCATCAGCAGGGTGCAGTCGGCGGTAGCGGAAGTCGGCCGGGGGCCACTTGCTGCATATCGAAGCGCCTGTCGATAGCGCTCGAGGAGTGCGAGATCGGCGGGGCGTGCGGAAGGATCGGCGGTCGACGGCGGACGCATGCGGGACGGGCGGCGATTGCTTACTATCGATGCTGCAACCATACACAGTGCCGAAGCAATCCACGATGGCCATCGAACGCGTTCCCATACACCAACGAGTCTGGCTGGATCGGCACAACCTCGCGGTGCTCGCCGCACAGGCGCTGGTTTGGTTCGGCTTGATCCAAGCGATGCATGCCCCGCTCGGCGTGTTTTGGAAACTGGCGATCCTGATCCTGTTCTGCCTCGTCATGCAGGGCGTGTTCTCGATGATGCACGAGTGTTTCCATCGCAATGGGCATCGATCAACGCGGGTGAACTGGGCGATGGGTGCGTGGGCATCAACGCTGTTCGGCAGCTCCTACACCCTGATCCGGGTCAATCATGAGGGGCATCACCAGCGCAACCGCTCGCCTGCGGAGCTGGCCGAATACATCCTTCCCGGCGAGCGGGCTGCACTCAAGATTGGGCTGTACTACTTCGCGGTGCTCGGCGGCATTTGGCTGGCCAGTCTGCTGGCGACTTTGATTTTGCCGTTGGTGCCGTTTTCGCGGGTGAAGCGTCTGGCGGTGCGCTGGGCGTCGATGGACGGCTACAACCGCGCGTTCGCGCAGTTCACGGCGCGCGACTGGAGTCTGCTGCGTGGCGAGGCGGTACTGGCGCTGTGCTGGTGGATTGGTTGCAGCTGGCTGTTCGGCTGGCAGTGGCAGACCCTGCTGCTGTTGTACGCAGGCTTCGCGTTCAGCTATTCGTCGTTGCAGTGGATCTACCACCTGCGCACGCCGCTGGATCGCATCGAAGGTGCGTTCAACCTGCGTCTGCCGACGCCAATCCGCTGGCTGTTTTTGAACTTCAACTACAACCTGCAGCACCATCGTCGCCCGGATGCGCCCTGGCAGTCGATGCATGCGCAGGTTGACCAGCGCGAAACGCAGCCGCTGTGGTGGCGCTGGCTGGGGGCATTCCGGCCTCCCGAACCTTATCCCGCCGATCCCTCGCAATTGACCAAGGTCTACTTCTGAACCCGACGGAAGCGCCCAACGCATCGCCTGCGCTGAACGAGCATTGGTATGCCGTTTGCCGCAGCAGCGATCTGGGGACCCGCCGGCCGCTGGGCCTGCAGCTGTTCGATCAGCCGCTGGTGGCGTTTCGCGACGCCCAAGGCCGCGCGGCGGTGCTGGAGGATCGTTGCGCGCATCGGCATGCCCCGCTTTCAGCGGGCCGGGTGTGTGCGGGCAGGCTGCGCTGTCCTTACCACGGCTGGGAGTACGACGGCGCCGGGCGAGTCGCCCATGTGCCAGCCTTGGGGCGTGACGCGCGGCTGTCGGACGAGCTGCGCGGAGTGAGCTATTCGGCGCAGGAACAGGACGGGCTGCTGTGGGTGTGGCCCGGCGTGGGCGTGCCGTGCAGCGTGCCGCGCATCGCAACAGTGGGCGAGCCGGGTTGGACCCGCTTCATCATGAAGACCCGCTTTCGCGCCGGTGTGGAAGCGTGCCTAGAGAATTTTCTGGACTGCCCGCATGCGACCTTCGTGCATCGTGGCTGGTTCCGCTCGGCGACCGGCAAACCGGTCCGCGCCACCGTCACCACGCTCGACGACGGGGCGGTGGCCGAGTATTTCGAGGAGCCGCGCAAGCGCAGCGTGATCTGGGCGCTGTTCGCCCCGCCCGCCAGCGGCATGCGCCACACCGACCGCTTCATCGCCCCTGCAACCAGTCGCGTCGACTACGTGTTTTCCGACGGTCGCGCTTACAACATCACCTCCACCTGTTGTCCGCTGGTCGATGGTGGGGTTGAGGTGTTCACCGTGATGTCGTTTCGTTTTCCGCTGTGGGGGCCACTGGTGCGACTGGCGTTCGAACCGCTCTCGCGCTGGATCATCCGCCAGGACGTGCGCATGCTGGACCGGGTAGCCGACAACCAGCGTCGTTTTGCGCCGCGGCACATGCAAAGCACGCGTGCCGATCTGCTGGCACCGGCCATCCGCAGTTGGCGTCGCGCGTTGGCCGAGCGGCGGTCGCCACCGCCGGCGGGCGAGTGCAGGGAAGTGAGTCTGGTGCTTTGAGCACGTCTGCAGTTGCACCCCGATTGCAGTCGCGGATCGTTGCGGTCGATGCGCTCGATGGCGCGCTGATCGATGCCATGTTTGCGCTGCATGCGCAGTACTACGACGCCTGCGAGCGCGCGCGCTTCGAACACGATCTTGCGCACAAGCGCTACGTGATTGTGCTCGACTCGCCGCATGGGCTGGCCGGATTCTCAACCGTGGCGGTTGACCGCTACGACACCGCCGGCGGGCCAGCGTTGGTGCTGTTTTCCGGCGACACCATCATCGACCGCGCTTGCTGGGGCGAGCAGACGCTCAGCCGCAGTTTCGCGCGCCTCGCGGGTGCGCTGCACGCGTCTACGCCAGAGCTTCCGCTGTATTGGCTGCTGATCTCAAAGGGCCACCGCACTTATCGCTATCTGGGACTGTTCTCACGGCGCTACTTTCCGCATCACACGCACGACGATCCGCAGCTGCGTGCTTTGGCCGAGCAATTCGCCGCTGCGCGTTTCGGCACGGACTACGATCCGGCGCGCGGGGTGATCCGCTTTCCACAATCGCATGGGCATCTCAAGACGGATATCGCCGACGTTCCGGCACACGTCGCCGCGCGAGCCGAGGGTGCGTTTTTCCTCGCCCGCAATCCTGGCTATCGGAACGGCGATGAGCTGGTCTGCCTGACCCGGCTGGGTGTCGACAACTTGCGGGCAGCCGTGAGGTCGGGTTTTGAGCAGGGCATGCGCGATGGGCTGGACTGAGGTTGCCGCGCACGTGAGTGGCGCACGTGCGCGCTTTGCCGCCGCGGCAGCGGCACCGCGTGCTGCGCAGGAAGCACTGCTGGCCTCGATCATGGTGCGCCATGCAGGTAGCGACTTTGGCCGTCGCCACGGCTTTGCGCGCATCGATGGGCTGGCGGCATTCCAGCGCGCGGTACCGCTGCGCGATCCGCAGGAGCACGCGGCCGACATTGCGGCGATGGCTGCGGGCGATACGCGGCGACTGCTCGACGAGCCGGTGCTTGCCTTCGAATACACCGGCGGCAGCACTGGCGCTGCGCGCCTGATCCCGCTGACCGCGAGCGGGTTAGCCGCGCTGCAGAACGGTCTGTATGCCTGGATCGACGATCTGTGCACGGCGCGGCCGGCGGTGACTGCCGGCAGCAGCTACTGGTCGATCAGTCCGGTCGCACGCGCGCCCGATACGACCGGCAGCGGGGTGCGGATCGGGCTGGACAACGATGCGGCGTACTTCGGTGCGGCGGCAGCAGCGCTGGCCTCGGTGCTGGCGGTGCCACCGGCGGTGGCGACCATCCCCACGATCAATGATTGGCGCATGCTGACGCTGCAGATCCTGCTGTGCGACGCCAGCCTGTCGCTGGTTTCAGTGTGGAGCCCGACGTTTTGGCTGGAGCTGTGTCGGCACGCGGTGCTGCGTCACGCCGAGCTGACCCAGGCGATTGCTGACGGACGCTGGGTAGCTGCGATGCCACCCGCGTTGCACGCTGTGTTGCCTGCGCCAGTTGCCGATCCTGCGCGCGCGCGAATGCTCGCGACGGCGCTGTCTGCGGCGCGTCCCGACTGGTCTGCGATCTGGCCACAGCTTGCGCTGATCTCGTGCTGGGCCGATGCCAGCGCGGGTCCTTGGGCGCAACAGCTGGCGCGCGAGTTTCCGGCAGTGCAGGTGCAAGGCAAGGGCCTGCTCGCGACCGAAGGCATGATCAGCGTGGCGCTGTGCGACGGCGGCGACCCGGTGGCCGCGATCACCTCCAGCGTGCTTGAGTTCGAAGACGACCACGGCCGCGTGCTGGCCTGCGACGAGGTGCAGTGCGGTGCGGAATACGCCGTGGTGATGACGACCTCGGCGGGGCTGTATCGCTATCGCCTCGGTGATCGCGTGCGCATCACCGGCTGGTGGTTTGGCGCGCCGCGCATGCGCCTGTTGGGACGCGGCAGCGACTGCAGCGATCTGTGCGGTGAGAAGCTGACCGAGGCGTTTGTGCTGGCGAGTTGTGCATTGATCGGCATCGATCCGGGACTGGCTGCGCGGCTGCTGCCGCAACTGCAGCCGGCACCGCGCTACGAACTGCTGCTCGATGCGCAGGCAATCGATGCGCAGGCGGCAGTCCAGCTGGCGCTGCGGCTAGATCATGCGCTGCGCGCCAATCCGCAGTACGCGCATGCGCGCGACCTCGGCCAGCTTGGCGCACTGAGCGCCCGCCGCATCGATTTGCTGGCCGCGCGCTTGCAGGCTCTGTCACTTGCGCGTGGGCAACGTCTGGGCGATGCCAAGCCCGCTGTGCTGGGCCGCATCGACGACCCGGATCTGGCGCAGCTGGCGCTATGACCCGCTATTGCTTCAGCGTGGCCACCGCAGCCGACGATGCCGCACTGCGCGCGCGCATGGCGCAGGACTGGATGAAGGGGCCGCTGGCGGTCAGCTTTCGGCGCGAGCCCTCGTATTTCGACGGCTGCTTGGTGCAGGGCGAAGCGCCGCAAGTGCTTAAATGTGTCGATCAGGAGGACGGCGCAGTGGTCGCTATGGCCACGCGAATGATGAGCCACGTGTTCGTCAACGGTGAGCCGCAGCGGGTCGGGCTGCTATCTGATTTTCGTCTCGCGCCGCAGGTGCGCGGTGGCACCCTGTTGGCGCGCGGCCTGCGCGTGTTCCGCGATTGGCATAGCGACGATCCCGTCGAGTTTTATCTGGCCGTGATCCTCGACGGCAATCGGCGTGCGATCGACACCTTTACCGGCGGACGTGCGGGGTTTCCGCTGCTGCGTGACTTCGGCCGCATGTGCTCGCCGGCGATTCATCTCGACCTGCCGCGCGCAGCGCTGCCGCTGCCCGGCGTGCAGTTCCGCCGCGCCCGCGCCGAGGATGCTGGGGCATTGCGCGAACTGCATGCGGCGGCTGCACCGCGACGCCAATTCGCCCGCGTCGACTACGCAAACCTGCCGTGCCTGTCGACCAGCGACTACTTCGTGGCCGAATCGGGCAGCCGCCTGCTCGGCTGCGTAGCGGCGTGGGATCAGCAAAGCGTGCGCCAGACCCATATTGAGGCTTACTCGCCATGGCTGGGTGCGCTGCGGCCGGCGTACAACCTGGCCGCGCGCGTGTTGCCGCTCAAGCCCTTGCCCGCGCGCGGGCAGCGTATTCCCTATGTGTACCTGTCGAACATCGTGCTGCGCGAAGACAATCTGGCGCTGTGGCGCGGACTGCTTCGCCACGCTTACCGCAGCCTGCGCGGCGGCGTGTGGCATTACGCGATTGCCTCACTGCATGAGCGCGACCCACTGGCTGCCGCGCTGTTCGACTACCGATCAATCGCGTCCGCGGGACGTCTGTACGTCGCGCATTTTCCGCAGGACGCGCATGCGGTGGCGCGGATCGATGCGCGGGTGCCATACATGGATCTGGCTCGCGCATGAGCACGTTGGTCCGTGCCCGTCAGCTGCCACCGCCACTGCGCGAGCCCGCGAACGTGCGCGCGCTACTGCGCACCGCACTGGGCGACTGGCTGCTGATCGGGTGCTGTTGGATCGTGATGGCGCTGACGCCTGCCGCATGGTGGCCGCTGCAGATCGTGTGCATCGTTCTGATCGGCGGGCGTCTGCATGCGCTGGGTGTGCTGCTGCACGATGCCTGTCACCTGCGGCAGCGGCCAGAACCGGCACCGACGCGCTGGCTGCAACTGCTGGCCGGCTATCCAATCACCACTACATTGGCTGCGATGCGCTATCACCATCTGCGCCACCATCGCGACAGTTGCATGGCCGAGGATCCGTACTTCAAGCCGGGAGCCTCCGAGCACTGGTGGCCGGCATTGCGCGCGCGCTTGCAGGGGTTGCTGCTGCCGCCGGCCTGGATTCTGCGCAGTTTTATTGGCGTTGCGGCACTGCACTGGCCGGCGCTTCGCAACGGCTATGCCCGCGTGCTGCTTGGCGATCGCAGTGGCCGCGATTTGCGCGAGGATGCCGAGATCATGGAGTGTCTGCGCGCCGAGCCGGGTCAGGCGCTGTTTTTCCTGCTGGTTGTTTTGATCGGTGCCTGGTTGCCGACCGCAGTGGCTTTCGGCTACCTGTTGCCGTTGCTGCTGGCAGCACTGCTGAATGCGAACCGCGTGGTTGCCGAACATCATCATGTGCGGGTGCATGACCGCGATCCGGCGACCCTCGTCGGCATCACCCGTGATCACACCGGTGGCTGGTTGAATCGCTGGCTGCTCTACCCGCACCACATCGGCTACCACACGGTGCACCATCTGCATCCGCTGGTGACATGGCGCAACCTGCCCGCGTTGCAAGACTGGTATCGGGACACTATGCCGGGCTATGGTGTGGCCGCTGTGGGCGAACAAAGCGCGGCAGCCTGCGGCAGGCCTAAAACCTAGCACTCCGCCAGCCCATCCTTCAAACTCAGTCATCAGGCGCGCGTGGCGCGCCGCTCCACCACGGCAGGAATCTCGAATGCGAGCACCACTTACTCAAGGCGGCGCAGTGCGCCTGCGCGCCGAACTTGAACATCTGAAATCGTTCAAGCGGCCGGAAGTCATCAATGCCATCGCGGAAGCGCGTGCGCACGGCGATCTGAAAGAGAACGCCGAGTATCACGCCGCGCGCGAACAACAGGGCTTCATCGAAGGCCGTATCAAAGAGCTGGAGAGCGTGCTTTCGAACGCGCAGGTCATCGACGTCAATTCGCTGAATGCTGGTTCGCGGATTGTCTTTGGCGCCAAGGTCGAGCTTTGCGATGTCGATAGTGGTGACGAGGTTTGCTACCAGATCGTTGGCGAGCTGGAAGCCGACATCAAGCAAGGCCTGCTTTCGATCACCGCGCCGATTGCGCGCGCGCTAATTGGGAAACACGAGGGCGATACCATCACGATTGCGGCGCCAGGCGGCGAACGCAGTTTCGAAGTGGTGGGCGTGCGCTACGGTGCTTGAGTCAAATCGAATCCCACTCTGATGGATGAGCTTTCGACGGCGCCCCAGCCGCGCCTGCCTGCACGCTCCCTGACGTTGCTGCTGGCGCCCCGTGCTTCCCTCAAAGTCGGCAAGTCGCTGCCACCGTTGTTGGCAAAAATTCTTGGGCGAGGCGAGCGATTGCGACCAGTTGAGAGCGGACGCGACGCGCAGTTGATGCGCGTGTTTGACGTGCTGCCGAGGCGAATCGCGGTGGCACCGTTGACGCGTCATGTGGATGCCGGCGACGCCGACTCGGGCGTGTGGGTGCGCGCCGATCCTGCCCATGTGCGCGCCGATATGACCTGTGCGCGCATGCTCGCCTGCGGTGAGCTGGGTGTGTCCACTGAAGAAGCAGAGCAGTTCATGAGCGCACTGCGGCCATTGTTTGGAGACGAAGGGTTCCCAATCTCGGCGCCGGTGCCATCACGTTGGTACTTGATGGTTCCCGCACAATCGAAGCTGCCGCCGTTCGTACCGCCCGCCGACGCACTCGGCGATGACCTGCACGCGCACATGCCGGCCGGTGATGCGGGTCGGCGTTGGCGCCGCCTTCTGAACGAGGCGCAAGTCATTCTGCACAATCACCCCGTCAATGAGTCACGCATGGAGGTGGGAATGCTGGCAGTGAACAGCCTCTGGTTTTGGGGCGCAGGCGCACTGCCGGATCACGTTCGCGCCGAGGCTGTTCGAATTGCCAGCGACGATCCTGTCGTGCGTGGCCTCGCCCAGCGCGCTGGCATCCCGTTGTCGCATCCGTTTGCCGGTGCGCTGAAGCAGGAATCGCGTCCGAATGTAGTCGACATATCCGGCTTGCGTGATGTGTCCTTGCTCGATTCGGTGTGGCTGGAGCGGTGTATGTCGGGCTTGGCCAGTGATCGCTACGCGAGTCTGCGTTTAGATTTCGCGGATGGCACGATCCACGAGTGGCGACACAGCTACCGCTGGCGGGTGCTGCGGCGACCCGCCAGCCGCATCGCGTGAGTCCAAAACTGCGGCGGCGCGAAGTGCCGGCATCGGGCGCGTGGGCCGACGATGTTCATCCCGTTCTGCAACGTGTCTACGCCGCACGCGGCGTGATCAACAGCGAGCAGGCCGGATTACGACTGCAAGGCTTGTGCTCGCCCGCTGGCATGGCAGGGATTGACGCTGGCGTCGATCTCCTCCTGCATGCGCTGCGTGCGGATTGGCGAATCCTGATCGTTGGCGATTTTGATTGCGACGGTGCAACCGCCAGCGCGGTGGCAGTGCGCGGCCTGCGCATGCTGGGCGCGAAGCAGGTCAACTTCCGGGTGCCGCATCGGTTGCGCCATGGCTATGGGCTTTCGCCGACCCTGGTCGCCGACCTTGAGCATCCATTGCCGCAGTTGATCGTCACCGTCGACAACGGGATTGCCAGTCACGCCGGTGTTCTGGCGGCGCGTGCACTCGGAATTCGGGTGTTGATCACCGATCACCATTTGCCGGGTCCGAGCCTGCCCGAGGCGGATGCCATTGTTGATCCACATTTGCCAGAGGATCAGTTTCAAAGTCGACACCTGGCAGGTGTCGGCGTGATGTTTTATCTCCTGCTGGCCCTGCGCGCGCGCATGCGCGGCGAAGGCGTGTTCGGCACAGACACGGGGCCTGATCTGGCCGAATTGCTGGATCTGGTGGCGCTGGGAACAGTGGCTGACTTGGTTCCCTTGGATCGCAACAATCGGATCTTGGTCGATGCTGGTTTGCGGCGCTTGCGCAGTGGCCGTGGCAATCCGGGGTTGTGCGCATTGGCTGAAATTGCCGGACGCCCGTTGGCGACGGTATTGGCACAGGACTTCGGATTTGCCTTGGGACCGCGGCTGAATGCCGCAGGTCGCCTGGAAGATATGCGCTTGGGAATCGAGTGTCTGTTGACGGATGACCCAGCCACCGCTCGGCGTATCGCGCGCGAGCTGGATGGCATCAATCGCGAGCGCCGGTCGCTGCAAACGCAAATGGTGGATGAGGCAGAAATTCTGCTCGCCGAGGCGGCTGAAGACCCAGCCACGATGTCGGTGGCTGGCATCGTCGTATTTGATCCGGGCTGGCACGCAGGCGTCGTCGGTTTGGTTGCCTCTCGACTGAAAGACGCCATGCATCGACCGGTGATTGCTTTGGCGCCGGCAGGCGAGGGCGAGGGTGGCGCGGCGGAGTTGCGAGGTTCAGCGCGGTCCATCGCCGGCTTTCATGTGCGCGACGCCTTGGCGGCGATCGACGCTGCCCAGCCGGGCTTGATCACCCGCTTTGGTGGCCACGCCATGGCGGCGGGGTTGAGTCTGCCGACGGCCCATCTGGATGCATTTCGCAGTGCGTTCGAAGCCTACGCGATCCGCACGATTGAGCCTGCGATGCTGCAGGCCGAGATCTGGAGCGATGGCGAGATTGGCGACCAGGAACGCAGTCGCGTGTTGGCGCAGGCCCTGCGTGATGGTGGGCCCTGGGGGCAGGGATTTCCGGAGCCAAGCTTCGACGGTGAGTTCCGTGTCAACAGTTGGCGTGTGGTTGGCGAACGCCACCTGAAGTTGCGCTTATTGTCCGCCACCGGCGCCGAGGTCGAGGCCATTCACTTTGGAGGCTACAACGGCGTCGCGCCTGCTCAGCATGTGCATGCGGTTTACCACCTAGAGTTGGACGATTTCCGTGATCGCCACGGTGTGCAACTGCGGGTGACCCACATCCTGAGCTGATGGTGGACATCGGATCTGCGCCGATCTGCATGGCAGTCCGCATCGCACTGGGATAGCGACAGCGGCACCTTCGACCATGGTCGAATGGCCGAGTTGATGCGCGAGGACCACCATCCTGACCTGTGAAGGACAGGTCTGGGAGGCCCCGTGAAAACACGATTGACAGCTTTGAGTGTGGCATTGAGTGGTGCGTTGCTGCCATTGGTTGCGATAGCCAGCGAGAGCGAAAAGATTGCGGCGCTGGAACAACGCATCGTGCGGCTGGAAGCCGCGCTCACCGCCGTATCGGCAGCGCCGCCTGCCACTGCGCCAACGCCAGCGCCAGCATCGCCGGCAACGCCTGCAGCCCGCAAGCCGGTCACTCTGAACATGCCGAATGCGACGCCCGGCACGCAGTTCTTTTTCTCCGGATTCTTCAAGCTCGACGCACTGGCATCACGCAGTTTCGATGGTGAACTCGCTGACGGCGGCATCGGGCGCGATCTCTATGTGCCCGGTTTGACTCCCGTCGGCGGTTTGGGCGAGGGCACCGATCTCGACGTGCATGCAAAGTTCTCGCGGCTGATCTTCGGCACCGACAACACCTTGGAAGATGGGCGGCTGCTGCAGACGCGCTTTGAAGGAGATTTTTTCGGCAACGGGCTCGGCGACGAGCGCTTTAACAACGCGGCCGGATTCGTGGTGCGCCACGCCTATCTCAACTTCAACAATCGCTGGTTGATCGGCCAGAACTGGAGCACCTTCATGGATGCTGCCACCTTGCCTGAGTCCACCGATCTTATCGGCCCGACCGATGGCACTGTGTTCGTGCGGCAGCCGCAACTGCGCTACACGCACGGGCCGTGGATGGTTGCGCTGGAAAATCCTGAGACCACGATCACCCCGCTGGGCGGAGGCACCCGCATCAGTTCAGATGACAACGCGCTGCCGGATGTGGTGGTGCGCTACAACCACAAGACCGCGTCCGGCGGAAGCTTGGGAGTCGCCGGCATCCTGCGTGAGCTGCGCCTGCAGACCACGGGGGCCGAAGCCGTCGATGCGCATGCGCTTGGTGGAGGCGTGAGCGTGTTCGGCAAGCTCCCGCTTGGTCAGGACGATTTGCGTTTTGCGGTGACTGCCGGCCGCGGGCTCGGTCGCTATATGGCGTTGAATCTCGGCAACGACGCGGTCGTTGACGCCAACGGCGAACTGGATGCAATCGATGGCGTGTTCGGCTATCTCGGCTATCGCCACGTGTTCAATCCGACGCTGCGTGGAAACCTGTTCTACGCACGCGCCGAGATTCACAATCCGTCGCTCAACAACCTCGCGATCGGTGGTGGCGCGCAGACGCGCAGCAGCCAGAGCCTGCACGCCAATCTGTTCTACTCGCCGATGCCGAAATGGGATGTCGGCGGCGAGCTGATTTATGCAGATCGTGAGATCGAAAACGGCGCAACGGGTGATCTCGTTCGTCTGCATGCAACCGTCAAATACAGCTTCTAAGCACTCGCACCGCTAACCGGGAGATCCGTCATGCCTACCTCCATGCCCGACTGGGCCGCCATCCACGCTGATCCGCGCTTTCAGGATCTGCACGGCCGCAAGACCCGCTTTCTGTGGGGACTGATGGCGGTGTCGGTGGTTTTCTATTTCCTGCTGCCGATCGGTGCCGGTTATTTTCCGGAACTGTTCAAGATCCAGGTCTGGGGGCCGCTCAATATCGGGCTGCTGTTTGCCTTCAGCCAGTTCGTGGTCGCCTGGGGCATCGCTTTCATCTACGAACGTCGCGCCTCGCGCGAGTTTGACCAGCTCGCCGCCGAGCTTTGCGCGCATTACTCGGGGAAGCCGGCATGAAGACCCTATCCTGGATCGCAGCAATCGCCACGCTGTTGACCGCAACCAGCGCGAACGCACAGGCACTCGCTGCCGGCGCGGTGGCCTCCGAATACAAATGGCTGACCTTTCTGGTGTTCGGCTTGATCATCGCCGCGACCATGTTCGTGACTTACCTGGCCGCCCGCCGGGTCAAGAGCACGCAGCAGTTCTACGCCGCCGGACGCTCGGTCACCGGCATCCAGAATGGCTGGGCGATTGCCGGCGACTATCTCTCCGCCGCGAGTTTTCTCGGCATCGCCGGCTTGATCTCGCTGTATGGCTACGACGGCTTCATGTACTCGGTCGGCTGGCTGGTCGCCTACATCACCGTGCTATTGGTGATCGCCGAACCCTGCCGCAATATCGGCAAGTACACGCTCGGTGACATCCTCGCCTTTCGCAATGATCCGAAGAAGGCCAAGACGGTCGCCGCGATCTCGACTATCACGGTCTCCATTTTCTATCTCACCGCGCAGATGGTCGGCGGTGGTGTGCTGGTCAAGACCCTGATCGGTATCGATTACGAAGTCAGCGTGATCGCAGTCGGCGTGCTCATGCTCGCCTATGTGGTTTTCGGCGGCATGGTCGCGACCACGTGGGTGCAGATCATCAAGGCAGTGTTGCTGGTGGTCGCCTCGTTGTTGCTGGTCTTTTTCACCTGGATGCCCTACGGCTTCTCGCTGCCGGAATTCCTGCAGGCGGCGGTCTCGGATCCCAAGGTGCAGGCGCAGGTTTCAAAACTGCTGGGCGATCCGGCGACGCAGATGTCGGCCGCTGAACTGGGTCAGCGTTTCCTCGAGCCCGGCTTGTATCTGAAGAGCCCGATCGATCAGATTTCCCTGGGGCTGGCGTTGGTATTCGGCACCGCCGGCATGCCGCATATTCTGATGCGCTTCTTCACCGTGCCAACCGCGAAAGACGCGCGCGTCAGCGTGCTCTGGGCAATGGGCATCATCGGCGGCTTCTATGTGCTGACGCTGTTCCTCGGCTTGGGTGCCGCCATCAATGTCGGTGCGTTGAAGATCAGCGCCATCGATGCCGGCGGCAATATGGCCGGTCCCTTGCTGGCGCAGTACATCGGTGGCGGCGAGAATTCGATGCTCGGCAATCTGTTCCTGGCCTTCGTCGCTGCGGTGGCCTTTGCCACCATCGTCGCGGTCGTCGCGGGACTGGTGCTGGCCTCGGCCTCGGCGATGAGCCATGACATCTGGGTCGGCGTGGTCAAGGGTGAGCACGCCACGCAGAAGGAGGAAATGTACGCGGCGCGGGTCAGCTCAATCATCGTTGGCGTGATTGCGATCGTGGTCGGCATCGCCGCCAAGGGGCAGAACGTGGCGCATCTGGTGGCGCTGGCGTTCGCGGTGGCGGCCTCCAGCAATCTGCCGGCAGTGCTGCTGACGCTTTACTGGAAGCGCTGCAACACCCGCGGCGTGGTTCTTGGGATGAGCATGGGTGCGCTGAGTGCAATCGGGTTGGTGCTGGTCAGTCCAAATATGACTTACCCGAATCTGGTGCGTGCAATCAATGCGCCGCTGGTGGCCAGCGCGCAGGCGAAGATCGACGCACTGAACACCCAGATCGCGGGTGCTGTCGATGGCGATGCTCGCCTCGACCCTGCTCGCCTGGATCTGGCACGTCTCGATCTTGAAGCCGCACTCCAAGCCGCGGTGACCTTGCGCGCCGTCTCGCAGACCAAGATCGATCAGGTCGAGGGGCAGACGCGCAGTCTTGTCGGCCTCGAAGCGCCGCTGATCCCGCTCAGGAACCCCGGCATTCTGTCGATTCCGATCGGCTTTCTATGCGTCCTCCTGGGCTCCTTGATCGGCCGCCGCGAAAAGCGTGCCGACGATCTTTGGGAAGAGCTGTATGTGCGCCAGAACATCGGCTTGCATTCGGAAGGGGCGAGCGCGCACTGAGCCAAGGGGATAGCTGGCTGTTGGTTGCTGGCTTTTCCTTGCCGAGCAACGAACCACCAGTAACCAGCAACCGGCAACGAACAACCAGCATCCAGCAACCCCAGGCAGCAGCGGTTAGCATCACTAACCGCTGTCTCTGCAAAGCGAATCGACGGTATCCCGGCACCGATGTCCGCCCTTAGCATCCTCACCTTTGGTGGCGTTTACCTGCTGGCGCTGTACGGGCTAGCGCGCTGGGGCGAGCGCCAGGCAGGGCAGGGTGCACTCCGCGGGCGTCGGCGCGCGTTTGTGCATGGACTGGCGCTCGGCGTGTACTGCTCAACCTGGACGGTGTTCGGCGCGATCGGCAGTGCTGTTCGCGAAGGCTATGCCTATCTGCCGATCTACCTCGGCCCGTTGCTGGTGACGCTGGTGACACCCTTTGTCTGGGAGCGCCTGGTCGCCTTGAAGCAGCGTCACCGGCTGGCGTCCGTCGCCGATCTGCTAGGCGCGCGTTATGGGCGCGGCGCGCTGCCGGCGCTGGTCGCATTGATCTCGTTCGTCGCGGTCGTGCCCTACGTGGCCCTGCAACTGACCGCGCTCGATGGTTCCTTGCATGTACTAGGCATCACCTCGGCGACTGTCTGGGTGCTGCTGTTCGCGGCGTTGATGGTGATATTCACGCTGCGTTTCGGCGTTATCGACGCGCGCACCCTGGTCGAGCGTCCGGGGCTGATTCTGGTGCTCGCGATCGAGAGCGCGATCAAACTGCTGATTCTGCTTTTGCTCGCGCTGTGGGCCTGGTCGCTGACGGCGGATACGCCCTTGGACTGGCATCGGGCGCTCGCCGCACGCGCCGAGGTCGACACTTTTTCACTGCTGGGACAGACCATTCTTGCCGCAGCTGCGAGTCTGCTGTTACCGCGCATGTTTCAGGTCGGAGTGGTCGAATGCGCCGAGCCTGGCGAGCTCAGACTCGCGCGCTGGGTGTTTGCCGCGTATCTGCTGCTGGTGAGCATCGCCGTGCTGCCAATCGCCGCGCACGCCGGCGCGCAGACGCTGGCCGGCAGCGATCATCTGCTGATAAGCCTGCCGCTTGAGCGTGCGCAGGGCGTACTCGCGTTGCTGGCCTTCCTGGCCGGACTTTCGGCGGCCTCGGCGATGATGATCGCGGCCTGGCTCGCGCTCTCGACCATGATCAGCAACGATCTGGTGGTGCCGTTGCTGTTGCGCGGGGGCGTCCCGCTTGCAGCCAACCGCGTACTCAAAATCCGCCGCGGCGCAGTCATCCTCACCGCGCTGATGAGCGTGCTCTGGTACTTGGGTGCCAGTGCCGGCACGCTGGTGCAGATGGGGCTGTTGGCGTTTGCCGGCGTCGCCCAGTTTGCGCCGGCGGTCATTGCTGCCCTGTATGTGCCTCGCAGCAGTGGCCACGCCTCACTGATGGCGATGATGGCGGGCGCACTGGCTTGGACTGTGCTGCTGGTGGTGCCTTATCTCAGCGGCGATCTGCCGAGCACGGCCGAGCAGACCCGCAATGCGCTGCTGGCGCTGGCCATCAATGCCGGCGTCCTGGTGGCGGTGAGCGTGCTGCGGCCAGCGAGCCTGCGGCAGCGACTGCAAGCCCAGAATTTCCTGGCACCTGCCCGATCCGACGCGCCCTCATTGCCGGCTTTGAGCGGCGTTCGCGCAGACGATCTGTATGCGTTGCTTGAGAATCTGCTCGGCGCGCAACGCTATGCCAATGCGATGGGTGCGCATTATCGGGCGCCGCTACCGGCGAGTGATTCGCCGGCGACGCAGGATCTGCTCAATGCGGCCGTGCTCGCCGTGGCGGACGTTTTCGGCAGCAGCAGCGCGCGCGAACTGATCGCGCGTGGCTTGAGCGGGCGCGCGCTCAGCATGGATGCCGTGCTGAGTGCCTTGGACCAGTCGTCGGCGCGCTATCGCATGAATGCGCAGTTGCTGCGGGCGACCTTCGAGCATATGCATCAGGCGGTCAGCGTGGTCGATTCCGAGCTGCGACTGGCGGCATGGAATCAACCCTATGAGCGCCTGTTCGAATGGCCACCGGGCCTGCTCGAGCCCGGCCAATCGATCGGCGGATTGATTGCGCACGCCGCGCGCGCCAGCGGACTCGATGAGGCCGCAATCGCCACGCGGGTGCAGCGGCGCTTGGCCCAATTGCAGCAGGCCACTTCCTACCGCAGCGTGCGCAAGCTGCCGGACGGGCGCACCTTGGAAGTGCGCGGCGAACCCCTGCCCGAGGGCGGGTTCGTGACCACCTTCTTCGATATCACTGAATCGGTGCGCGCGGCGCGCGCGCTGGAAGAGGCCAATGCGCGCCTCGAAGAGCGCGTCGCCGCGCGTACCCGCGAGCTGCAGCGCGTGGGCGAGCTCAAGAACCAGTTTCTGGCGGCCGCCAGTCATGATCTGCTGCAGCCCTTGTCGGCGGCGCGGCTTTATCTCGCTGCAGCGCAGGCCAGCGCTGGCACCGAGCGCACGCTGCTCGAACGCGCCGACAGTGCGCTCGCTGCCAGCGAGGAACTGTTGACCGGATTGACCGATCTGGCGCGCCTCGAGACCGGTCAGTTGCAGCCGGAATTTGGCCCGGTCGACGTTGCTGCGCTGTTCGCCTCGCTGGATGCCCAGGCGCAGGCGCTCGCCGGACAGCGTGGCCTGCGCCTGCAAGTTCAGACCACCCGCACATGGGTGCACAGCGATCCGCGCTTGCTGCGGCGGATTGTGCAGAACTATCTGGCCAACGCGCTGCGCTATACGGCCCGCGGCGGGGTGCTGGTCGGCGTGCGTCGGCGTAGCGGCGAGCGACTCGAAATCATGGTCTGCGACAGCGGCCCCGGGATCGGCGCAGAGCTGCTACCACTGCTGTTTGGCGATCTGGACCGCAGCGCAAGTGTGTCGCCTTGGGGCGAACGTGGCCTGGGGCTAGGACTGTCCGGGGCCAAGCGTCTGGCGGATTCGCTCGGGCATACAGTCAGCGTGCATTCGCGCCCCGGACATGGAAGCTGCTTCAGCGTGATCGTGCCGCTGCTGCCGGCACCTGAGCTTGCAGCCCCGCTCGTTGAAACTCCGCGATCACGCTTGGAGGCGCTGCACATTCTGTGTGTCGACGATCACCCACAGGTGCTGGCGTCGTTGGTCGCGCTACTCACTCGTTGGGGCGCGCAGGTAATTCCGATCGGCTCGGCGGCGGCTGCACTCGCGCTGACCAAGAATCAGCCGATTGATGTCGCCTTGGTCGATTACACGCTCGGTGCAAATTCAATCAACGGGCTGCAATTGATCGCCGAGCTGCGCCGGTGCCGGCCCGGTTTGCGGGTCGCGCTGGTCACCGCCGAACTCGATCCGGAATTGCCGGCGCGGGCGCTGGCAGCCGCTGTGCCCATGCTCAAGAAGCCGGTGCGTCCTGCCGCGCTGCGCGCGTTGTTGGAGAGCTTTGCCGAGTAGCTAGGAGCCACTTCGATGGCTGCTGTCGCAAACATTGTGCAAAGAGAGAACCCGATCAAACGGCTAAATCTCCACCGCCCGCGCCGCGTCCGGATCGAGCGCCAGGTCAGCGGCCAAGGTGACGGCTTGGGTGCGGTTGTTGGCGCCGAGCTTGCGCAATACCTGGGTGACGTGCGCCTTGATGGTGGCCTCGGTGATGCCCAGCTCGTAGGCAATCTGTTTGTTGAGCTTGCCCTCGCAAAGGCCTACCAGCACGCGAAACTGTGCCGGCGTCAGCTCACGAATGCGGCTGGCCGCCAGCCGCTCTTCAGCGCTGATGGCGAGTTCCGAGTGCGCGAAGGGGTCATAGATTTCGCCGCTCAGGACCAGCGCGACCGCATTGCCGATGGTCTGCGCGTCCGCTGACTTCGGGATGAAGCCCATCGCGCCATGGGCAAGCGCGCGACGCATGGTCAACGCATCGCTGCGCGCCGACACCACCACGATCGGCAATGTCGGGTAGAGCCCGCGCAGATGGATCAGCGCCGAAAAACCATGGGCACCGGGCATAGTGAGATCAAGCAGTAGAAGATCGGCGTCCGGCAGCGATTCCGCCGCCGCATACAGTGCTCCGATATCGCCGACCTCAATCAGGCGCGCATCCATATAAGCGCGCGTCAGGATCTCGCGCAAGGCATCGCGAAACAGCGGATGGTCATCGGCAATCAGGATGTACACGTTTCACTCCGGTTGATTGCAATGCCCGACTGCACGCACGTGAGTCGCACGGCTAGGCCGCCACCAGCCGCGTCTCGATCAGTTTCATGACCACGTCAGGGTCAGCCAAGGTCGAGATATCGCCGAGATTTTCGAATTCGTTCGCCGCGATCTTGCGCAGAATGCGGCGCATGATCTTGCCCGAGCGTGTTTTCGGAAGACCCGGAGCCCAGTGGATGTGGTCGGGTGTCGCGATCGGGCCGATCTCCTGACGCACGTGCAGCACCAGTTCGCGCTTGAGCGCATCGCTGCTGTTTATGCCGGATTTGAGCGTGACATAGGCGTAAATCCCTTGCCCCTTGATCTCATGCGGACAGCCGACCACAGCGGCCTCGGCGACCGCGGCGTGGCTGACCAGTGCGCTCTCGACTTCGGCAGTGCCCATGCGATGCCCGGCGACGTTGATCACATCGTCGACGCGGCCGGTAATCCACCAGTCGCCATCGCCATCGCGGCGTGCGCCATCGCCAGTGAAGTAGTAGCCGCGATAGGCCTTGAAATAGGTGTCGATGAAACGCTGGTGATCGCCCCACAGGCTGCGCATCTGTCCAGGCCAAGAGCCGGCAAGCACCAGATTGCCTTCGGTGGCGCCCTCCAGCACTTTGCCCTCGGCATCAACCAGCACCGGCTGCACGCCAAAAAACGGCTGGGTCGCCGATCCAGGCTTCAGCGTGGTGGCTCCCGGCAGCGGCGAGATCAGGATGCCGCCGGTTTCGGTCTGCCACCAGGTATCAACGATCGGGCAGCGGCCCTCGCCAACCACGCGGTGATACCAGTTCCAAGCCTCCGGATTGATGGGCTCGCCAACGCTGCCGAGGATGCGCAGGCTGGCGCGTGAAGAGTCCTGCACCCACGACTCGCCTTCGCGCATGAGCGCCCGGATCGCGGTAGGTGCGGTGTAGAAGATCGTCACCTGATGCTTGTCGATGACCTCCCAGAAGCGGGCAAAGCTCGGGTAGTTCGGAACTCCCTCGAACATCAACGTCGTCGTGCCATTCGCGAGCGGGCCGTAGACCACATAGCTGTGCCCGGTGACCCAGCCGACATCGGCGGTGCACCAGAACACGTCGCCCTCGCGCAGATCGAACACGCAGGCATGCGTGTAGCTGGCGTAGACCAGATAACCGCCTGTGGTGTGCAGCACACCCTTGGGCCGGCCGGTCGAACCGGAGGTGTAGAGGATGAACAGCGGGTCCTCGGCATTCATCGGCTCGGGCGCGCACTCGGTTGATTCCGAGGCGGTGAGTTCGTGCAGCCACTGGTCGCGTCCGCTGACCCAGGCGATCGGATTACCGGTATGCCGGACCACCAGGACCTGCTTGACACAGGCGGTCGCTGGATTCTCCAGCGCGATGTCGACATTGGTCTTCAACGGCACCGATTTGCCGCCGCGCATGCCTTCGTCAGCAGTGATGATCAGCGCGCTTTGGCAATCCTCGATGCGGCCGATCAATGCCTCCGGCGAGAAACCGCCGAACACCACCGAATGCACCGCACCAATGCGCGCACACGCAAGCATGGCCACCGCCGCCTCGGGGATCATTGGCAGATAGATGGTGACGCGGTCGCCTTTCTTGATGCCTTGCGCGCGCAAAGCATTGCCGAGCCGGCCAACGCGCTCGTACAAGTCCCGGTAAGTGATGCGCTCGCTACTGTTCGGGCTGTCGCCCTCAAAGATGATCGCCGTATCGTTTCCGCGTGCCGCCAGATGGCGGTCAAGACAGTTCACCGCCACGTTGAGCACGCCGTCGTAATACCAGCGGATGCTGAAGTCCTCAGGCAAAAAGGAAACGTCGCGCACCCGCGTGTAGGGTTTGATCCAGTTCAAGCGCTGACCCACCAGGCCCCAGAACCGCTCCGGGTCATTGATCGACTGCGCATAATCGCGCTCATAGCGCGCCGAATTGATCGCCGCAGTGCGGCTCAGCTCCGGTGATGGCGGAAAAATGGCGGTCATGTGGCGGCTCCTCGAGTGCGATCAAGTGAGCACTAGGCTAGCCCCTGCGAAAGCGGAGTGAACTTAGACCATGGTCGAAGGCAAGCCCCCACCCACCCCATCTGGCTTCTGAAATGCGGTCGCGTCAGCTCGCAGCCGTTGGCGATCCAGCGAAGGATGGACCCGTACGCAGCATCATCGCTGGCGCTGCCGATGGGCATGTATCCAGCCAAATCCACCAAACATGTCTGGTTGCCAGGGTAATGGCGGCCCGCCTAACCGCAATGCACGGATTACGCCTAGATTGAGCGCTTGAAAGCCAAGCTACGAGTGGACCATAGCGAGGCCCACAAAGGGAGCCAAATATCGGAACCTGCAATGTGCGGATGGGTTGGCTTTGCGGGAACTCAGCGGCGGATGCACCGGCGCGTCTCTGCTTTAGCGTTGATATGCCATAGATTTCTCAGCCTTGACACGGTGGCCTGAGGCGATGAGCCCTCGTGCAGTCAATCGAGTTGGTGAGCCAGCAGCAGCCCGGCCAACCTAAGTTCGGCCGAGCTGCAGACTTCGCATTAGCCGCTGCTTTCCGTTTCCACCTGGGCAGGAGACCGCAAGCGTTGGAGGACACCCCGTTCCTCCAGCGCGCCCGGCGATAGGCCCGCACGGGGACGACTGCTGCCGACGCCGACGAAGCCCGTCCAAGTGTCGCGGCCGCTGGCCTTGCTGCAGTACACGGCGTAATCGGCGATCTTCAGGGCACCGTCCCAATCCGGCGCCGTGTCCGCCCAGATCGATAGAGGCACGAAGCCCAGCGAGACGGTGACGTGGAGTGGCTGATCGTTGACCATCAATGGCTGCTCGCGCAGCTGCCGCAACAGGCGTTCACACAAGGCCGGGCCTTGATCGAGGGCGGCACCGCGGCACAGCCAGACAAACTCCTCACCGCCCCAACGCACCAGCATGTCGCCTTGACGGGCGACGCTGCGCAGGGCGTCGGCGAACAGCTTCAAAGCGAGGTCGCCAGTGTCGTGGCCATGAGAGTCATTGATCCGCTTGAAGTGGTCCAAGTCAGCCATCACCAGCACACCGGTGTCGGCTGTGCTGCTGGCCGCCAAGCTTTCCAACAGGTAGCGCCGGTTGCCCAGTCCGGTCAGCGCGTCTTCACGGCTCTGCTGCTGGATACTGGCATTGAGTTGCTGCAGCGCGCTGCGCTGCTGTTCGATCTCTACGTTACGAGCGGTGAGTTCACGGTGGCTGCGGTTGCGCAGCCGGTGGGTGCGCCAGAGCAGGGCTAGCACGGCCGCGACGGCGACAAGACAGGCCAGCAGGGCTAAATTGATGGCACTGGCGCGGGACTCGCTGGCCTGCAGTGCGGCGTTCTCGGCGCGCTGTAGGTCGTTGGCGGCTTCGGATTCCGCCAGAGCCTGTTCCTTTCGCGCCAAATCGATGGTGTTTTCCAGTTCGCCGATGCGGGTCCGCGATTCGGTGCTGATGACCTCGTCGCTGAGCGCCTTGAATTCGTGCATTGCCGTCAGCGCGTCGCTGGTGCGGCCCAACGCTTCGAGGTTCTCAATGAGTACCGGATAAAGCTCCAGCCGCTTGGGGCGGACGTCGGCAGTTTCGTAGAGTTCACGGGCGCGCTGGAGGTGCGGCGCGGCTTCGGCGCGGCGTTTCAAAGCCACCAGGGTTTCGCCAATGTTCTTTTCCACCACGCCGCGCACATCGGGCGGGTCGGACGGGCTTAACTGCGGCAGCAGTTCCCGAAAGGCGGCCAAGGCTTCGGCGTGACGGCCCTCGTCGCGCAGCAGCGCGGCGTAGTTGTTTAGCACGCCGCTGATGGGCAGCTTGCGCTCGCGGCCGAAGGTCAGCGCTGCCTGCGACCAGTGGCGTCCTTGCTCGAAATGACCCGCGGCGATATGCGCTGTCGCCAGCATCGACAGCACGCCCAAGCGGGAGGCCGGAGTCTGGCCTTCCTGCATTTTCTCGGCGCGTTCGGCGTACTCGATGGCGCGATCAAACTCGCCCAGACTGATGAAGATACCCGCCAGGTTGCGCAGGATCCCGGCGTCCGCGGGGCGGCCCAGCGCGGCCACCACGCGCTCTGCGCCCATCAGCGATTCGATCGCTTCAGGGAACTGCCCCTGCATCGCGTGGATACCACCCTTGGCGCGCAGGGCGACCAACAAGGGCTCGCTGGGAGTGTCGCCCAGCAGCGCGAGCGCGGCCTTGATCGTCACCATCGCATCAGACAGGCGTGGAATCCCGTAATAGAGCGTCATCAGTTGCTGCAACATCTTGGCGCGATCAATGGCCGGGACGTCGTCCAAGCGGGCCGCCGCCTGCACGCGTGGTTCCAGGGCCTCTAGGCCGTCGACGTCTCTGGCGCTGACGCGGCGGGCCAGTTCGCGCTCCAGCAGGTTCACTTCGAAGCGGTTGTCGGTCGCCGGTGCCGCCAGCAGTGTGTCGGCCAGCCGCTTGGCTTCGTCGAAGCGGCGTTCTGTGGCGTAAGCGCGCAGCAGCTGAAGGCCGGCGGCCGCGTGGTCGGGGTGCGATGGGTCGGCGAGCAAGGCCTGCAGTGCCGCGACGGCTCCGAGCGGGTCGCTGGCGTAGCGCTCAGCGGCTTCGGTGACCGCAGTGGGTGGCGCTTCCGGCGCTGCCGCAGGGTCGGCGGAAAAGGCTCCGGTAATGCTTGGAATCAGCATCAGCATCAGCACCAGCACCAGCGCAAGCAGCATGCGTCTGACGGCTGCGGGCAGCCGCGTATCGATGATCATCCGTTGGTCGCCTTTCCCGCGTGAGTCGGCGGGGGAAGGATTGCTTACTGGGCCTTGGCCCGCAAGCCCTGCCGCTGCGGACCTGCTGATTTGATCGCTGCGCCTCAAATGCGAGTGGGCTCAGCATTGCTAGCTCATACGAGTGTGTCCATGCGAGGTGGTCACCTGCGAGTGGGGTTCTCAGGTTTGTTTTGCGCATCCGGTGAATCAGGCGCTCCGAATGTCACGTCCGCTGCGCTCCCCGTCAGGGATGCTCAGCCTCCAGATGCGCGCGCTCGCGGCGGATGAGGTAGAGGCCGCTTAGCACGATGATGGCGGCTCCGACCCAGGTGATGCGATCTGGCAAAACTCCCCACAACAGCACGTCCAGACCTGCACCCCAGGCCAGTGCGGTGTATTCGAAGGGTGCGATCAGCGATGCCTCGCCGTGCCGGAATGCTTCGGTGATCGCATATTGTCCAAAGGCGCCGGTCAGCCCCACGCCGGCAATGATCCATGCGTCCCGCACTTGCAACGGCACCCAGTCCGACCACGCCAGCGCGCCCGCGCCCAATGACAGCAACGTAAGCATCCAGAACACCATGCTTTGCGTGCTGTCGGTGCGCGAGAGCACTCGCACTGTGACCGCCGACAGCGAATAGGCAAGCGCACTGACCATTACGGCCAGTCCCGCCAGCGAGGCGACGCCTTCGCCGGAGGGTCGCAGAATCACCAGCACGCCCAGCAGGCCAACCATGATCGCTATCCAACGTCGCGGTCCCACCCGCTCGCCGAGAATCGGCACCGCCAGCGCAGTCACCAGCAGCGGCGCAACGAAAAACAGCGAATAGGCGGTGGTCAATGGGAGGTGCTGTAACGCGTAAATGAACGGCACCATCATCAGCACGGCGAGCCCGCCGCGCAGCAGATGCAGCGGCCAACGGACGCGCACCAAGGTGGCGAAACCGGTGGTTGCCGCGAGCCATACCATGACCAAGGGCAGCGACGCCAGACCGCGCAGGCTTGCCACCTGCATAGGGGGATAGTGCGTCCCCAGCAGCTTGAGGCCCGCGTCCATCAGCGAAAACAGGCCGATTGCGATGACCATCAGGACGATGCCGCGTAGCGGCGAAAGCGGACGCGACAATGTGTGGATGCTGGCAATTTTCACGTTCTCCTGATGATGATCAGCCGCTGCGAGCGCGCGGGCCGCGCAGGGTAAGTTGGTCGCGCAGTTTGGCAATTCGCGAGTTGATTCTGGCAACCCTTCGCGTTGATTTGTTTTGCGGGCACCGGCCCGCTTTGAACTTAATGGCTTGCCGAAACAGATCAGTGGCCTGTGGGTTTGACGCTGCGATTGTCTTCCTCTTCATCCTTATCGCACTCGATGCCGGCGTGCACATCGGGGGAACACTTTGCAGCCCAACGCGTAACGTAACCAAGAGGATCCGGCACCGACCTGCGCGCGGGCGCGACCGAAGCTGTGTAACGCGCGCCGAGCTAAGGCGTTGGCGGAATTGGCGCGGCAACATGCACGCGGTTGCGGCCTGTTGACTTGGCGTCGTAAAGCGCGAGATCGGCCGCATGCAGCAAGTCTTCGGGCGTCTGCGTGCTGGCAGGCACGCAACTGAGCACGCCCGCGCTGATGGTCAGGGTTTGGCTGTCGTTGCCGAGGCTGCGCGGTGGCAGGGCTGCAACGAGGGCGCGCATCCGTTCGGCCACGCGGCTGACGGTGTCGAGGTCGGCATCCACCATGAGGCAGGCGAACTCTTCACCGCCGAAGCGGGCAACCAGATCCTGCTCGCGCATGGCGCTGCTCATGGCGTTAGCAATCGCACGCAGGGCAGCGTCGCCGGCAAGGTGACCGAAGCGGTCGTTGTATTGCTTGAAGTGATCGACATCCGCAACGACCAAACCCAACGACTTGCCTTGCTCGCTGGCACGCGCGATTTCGATGCGCATCGCTTCGAGCAGGCGCCGACGGTTGGCGACGGCGGTCAATGGGTCCAGGTATGAGAGTTCAGTCAGGCGTACGTTGGCTTCGCGTAGATCCTGCGTGCGTTCGGCCACCTGTTGCCGGAGCGTCTTCGCGCGCGCGCGCAAGCCGCGGTTGTAGGCGAGCACAAGACCGATCATGAGCAGCATTACCAATGTGGCGAACAGCAGCTGCAAACCGGTGCGTTGCCACCACAGCGGCAGAATCAAGACTTCCATCTCAAGTGGCATTGCCTCGACCGCAGCAAAGTCCTGTGCCTCCACGCGAAACACGTACTCGCCAGGAGGCAAGGTGGAGAAGCTGCGACTGTGCTCGTTGGTCCAGTTGCTCGGCGCTTGGTCAAATCCGATCAGCTGGGTCCGGTAGCGGGATTCGCCTTCGCGCATGCCGGTGAGCAGGCTGTACTCGATGCGCAGGTCATGCATGCTGGCCGGCAGTTCCAGCATCTGCCCGGCGGCAATTTGCCGCAGGTCTTCGCCGACCTGCAGCTCAGTGAAATAGAGCGGCTTGGGCTGAGCGACCTGTGTGGGCGGTTGTGCATCGGGATCAAACATTCCCAAGCCACCGAGCGTACCCACCCAGTAGCGGTCATGGCGATCCACGAGCTGGCCGTTGGTGTTGCACTCGTCGTGCACCAGACCATCGCGGCGACGAAAAATACGGCTGCCGTAGCTGCCGTCGGGTTGTGGAGTCAGCTGTTGCACACCATTGTTGGTGCACACATACAGGCGGCCTGTACTGTCCGGCAGAACGCTGTAGATGGTGGGGTCGGGCGGGGCGGGTAGTCCGGCTGCGGCGAGTGCGCGCGGCTGCTGTGGATCACTTACGTCAAGCCGCAGGATTCCGTGATGGGTGCTACTTGCCCACAGCGTCTGCCTGGCGCCGTCCGTCATCAGCATGAGCGAACGGAAGCCGTCGGCAGGCAAACCCAGCGACACGGGCAAACGCTGCCAGTCCTGTCCATCAAAACGGGCGATGCCCAGTGCGTCGGCGGCCCACAGCCACGAGCGCCCCTGCGCGTCGACCTGTTCGGTGAGCCAGAGAACCGCCGCTGGCGCTTTGCCGCCAAGGGTTGCAAATGCCTGCCAGTTGCCCTCGCGCAATCGATGCACGCCGGCATGCGAGGTCGCAGCCCACCATTCAATCTTGCCTTCGAAACTGCGTGCCAGCATGTGGTTGAGCGCGACGTCCTGGCGCACCGACCAAGGCGTTGGCAAGGCGCGGATGAGCAGCGTCTCGGTGATCTCATGCAGCGGTGCACCGGCCATCGAAAGCAGCGTGTGGTCGCGGCCATCAGCACCCGGCAGACGCCAAAGTCCGCGCACGGAGTGTGGCGGCAGATCGCCCTTGCTGGCGCTGAAACGACGCCACTCTCCCTCATCCAGCATGGCCAACCCCTCGCGAGCTGAGCCCACCCATAGGCGCTCGCCACCGCGTCCGTTGGGCTCAAGAAGCACCCCGAGTGTGCCGTTCTCATTGGCACCAAGCAGGGACACCGAATGCCACGGACTGTCGGTCAGTGAAGCGCGGGCCAGTCCGCCTTCGGTGGCGACCCACAGCGCGTCGACACCGTCGCTGCCGCGCTGCACCTTCACTCCGCGCAGCGCGTCCGATGGCAGGCCGTGGCGGCGATTGAAGACATCGATTTGCTCGCCCCGGAACCGTAACAGGCCCGCTCGCGAAGCCATCCAGATGGTCTGTTCACCGCTCGGGCCGCGCGTTTCGACCACGGAATAGACCGCTTCAGTTGGCAGTTCCCCATTTTCAGCACGCCAGATGCGGGTACCGTCATCACGAATGCGGGCGACCCCTCCGCCATAGCTGGTCAGCCACAGCTCCTCACTGTCGCCGTTGCTGACTGCCAGCAGATCGGTCATCGCGATATCGCGAAGGTCGGGGTGATCGCTGGGCTGCCAGTCGCCGGGTGTGGGCGTGAGTTCGCGATACCAGAGTCCCCGGTCGGAACTGGCGATCCATTCGCGTGGGCTGCCGAACAGGTTACGCGTGCGGGCGATCGCGATCATGCGACCGACACGCTGCGTGGGTGTCCGGATCGCTTCGACCCAGCGACCATCAGTGAGGCGCGCGAAGCCCTGGTTGTGGGCGACCCAGAGCTCACGTTTTCCGTCAACAACGATGGTCGAGAAGCGCTGGTGGAAACGTGCCTCGCCAACCTGTTGCCAGCTTTTGCCGTCGAATCGTGCCAGCCCTTCGCTTTCGAAGATGGCCCACAGATTGCCTTCGGCATCGTTGGCCATGTCGCGAACCAGACTGCGTCCCGGTGCCGTTGCGGGCGGGTCCCAGCGATAACCGTCGAAGCGGGCCAATGCTGAAGCGGAGCCTGCCCAGACGAACCCATCCGGTCCAAATCCCAGGGTGCTCCAGATTTCCTCGCTCAGCCCATCGCGACTGCTATAGACCGAAAAAGTCGGCGCTGCGCTGTCTGGGACGCGCAGCGGCCGCGGAACAGGTGCTGTTTCAGCGGCGGCCGCGACGCTGACCGCGGCGAGCAGGATGCACAGTGCTGTGGCGAATCCATGCCGCATGCAGGCTTCAGAAATCTTTGTCCAGACTTGGCAGGTTAACCGGAATGCCTCGCACGTCAATCGATGACGAGTGTCCCTGCGAGGTCACGTCACGGAAGCCAATAGAGCGGCGATGAGTAGGCGATGCAGCGAAGACATGGCAGCGCTCCAGCGGCCGGCGAAATTGCCGGGTATAGCTGTCCTCCATGCGAAACGGCGGCCATTCCCGCTACGGACGCCTTGCTCGGTTAAAGCCCGCCCAAACGGGGCGAGCCTGACCGTCGCGTTTGCCAGCCGCCGAATCGCTCAGCCTTTTACGCGCGCTTGTTCGGCAACAATCCACTCACGGATTTTGGCCCGCAGCACGTCCATGGGCAGCGCGCCATCTACCAGTACTTGGCGATGGAAGGCCTTGACATCGAAGCGTTCGCCTAACGCTTTCTCGGCCTCCTCGCGCAGTTCACGGATGGCGAACTGACCGATCTTGTAGCCCAGCGCTTGGCCGGCGATAACGATGTAGCGTTCGACTTCTGAAACCACATCGCTCTCGGCCATCGACGAGTTGTCGAGCATGTATTGGATCGCCTGCTCGCGGGTCCAGCCTTTGTGGTGCAGGCCGGTATCGACCACCAGCCGCATCGCGCGCAACTGCTCGTCGCTCAGCCGCCCGTACCACTGGTAGGGATCGGTGAAAAGCCCAAGCTCCTTGCCCAGTGATTCGGCGTACAGCGCCCAGCCTTCGCTGTAAGCAACGTAGCTGGTGCCGAAACGGCGGAACGCCGGCAAGCCCTGCACCTCTTGCGCGATGCTGCCCTGGAAGTGATGGCCGGGCGAAGCCTCGTGGATGGAAAGCGTCTCGACAATAAAATTGGGCTGGGCACGCAAGTTATGGGTGTTGATGTAAAACACGCCGGGACGTGATCCGTCCGGCGAGGCCGACTGGTAGGAGGCACCGGCCGCCGAGGCCGCGCGGAAGGCTTCGACCGGCCGCACTTCGTAGTTCGCCTTTGGGAAGATGTCGAACAGCTTGGGCAGCTGCGCGTCGATGCGCTTCTGTACGTCTTGATAAGCAGCGATGACTTCAGCTTCGCTCTTGAAATAGAAGCGGTCATCGTTGGCCAGGTGCTTGAAAAAGGCTTTCAGATCGCCCTCGAATTTGACTTCGCGGCGCACCGCGTCCATCTCGCCGAGAATGCGGGCAACTTCGGAAAGGCCAAGTTGATGGATGGCCTCCGGCTCAAGGTCGGTGGTGGTCATTGCCTTGACCCGAAATGCATACCAAGCCGCGCCATCAGGCAAGGCGGCAAGACTGACGCTATCGCGGCACTGCGGCAGGTACTCATCGCGGATGAAGTCGTGCAAACGCCGCAATGCCGGCTGCCAGCGCTCGCCGATGGCGGTGCGGTAAGCCGCTTCAACGCGCTCGCGCTCGCTGGCATCGAAGCTTGCTGGTATCGCGGCGGCTGCGCCCCAGAACACGGACTTGCTCGGCTCGTCCTTGATCAACTCGGCGAGTTGCGGCAACACCTTTTGCATCACCGCCCGCGGCTGCACCACGCCGCGTTTCATGCCTTCACGCATGTTGACGATGGCTTGCTCGATCCACTCCAGCATATGGTCGGCGCGAGCGAGAAAGTCGTCGTAATGCTTGACCGTCTTGAAGGGCTGCAAGCTTTTGCCCGAGCTCAGCTGCGCCAGCAGTCCCGGAACACCGCCAAACTGGTTGATCGGGATCAGCTCGTCGGGAAAACGTTCGCTGGCGATGCTTTCTTCGAGGTCACGGTGAAGGATGTCGAATGAGAGTCGATCCTGACCTTTGAGCTGGTTGCGAGCAATCGCGTCCAACGCTTTCAGCCAGTGTCGCGTTGAGGCTTTGCCCGAGGCAATGAAGTCCGGTCCAATCGAATTCGGGAACTGGTCGTTGTAGCGCAGGTCGCCGATCGCGGTAGCACCTACCGGGCCGCGCTGCAGGCTCTCCTCCCAGTAAGCATCAAGTAGTGAGGCCAGACGAGCCGACTCCGCAGCGTGCGCAGAAGGCACCAGCGCGAACAAAACGAGCCATAAAGCGGTTTTACGTAAGCGCATGGCGCGAGTCCGATTAAGAAATCAGCCGGCAGTATGCGGTCGGTATCCAGGTTGGCGGACCCCCCGAAAGGCAGGGGTCGCTGCGCAATGAGCCGATAGCCAACGATCAATGGCGGACTCCGCCGCTCATCCAGCCTGCGACTTTTGTGCGTCATCGCACCGACGAACGTGGCTGATGCGCGCACGCTCTCAACGTCACGCAAGCGCTGTGTGGCCGGGCCGCTGCTTCGATAGGAAACCAACGCGTGAACATGCATATCTATCTCGCTCCAATTATTGCCCTGCTCGCCGGCATCCTGATTCTGGTGCGGCCGCGCCTGCTCAACTACATCGTAGCGATCTATCTGATCGTGATTGGTGTGCTCGGCCTGCTCGGGTCGGGTGCGTTCCGCTGACCACCCGTCCCATCCCTTAGGAGAACACCATGTCTATCGGCACCATTCTTTTAGTGATTTTGATCCTCGTCCTTGTTGGTGCATTGCCGACCTGGGGCCACAGCCGCAGCTGGGGCTACGCACCAAGCGGCGTCCTCGGCCTGATCGTGGTTGTAGTGATTGTGCTGTTGCTGATGGGCCGCATCTAAGTGACCGCCTTCGCGCGGGTTGTTGATGGCTCGCGCGTCGGCGTATGTCGGGTGCCGATGGCGCTCGGCGTACTGGCTTGCGCGGTGATGGCAAGTTTCAATGTGGCTGCGGCGGTGCCAAGCGTACTGGTTCCGCAAGGCGGCGTGGCGCGATGGGCCGATATGGCCGCAGCAGAATGCGGGTTCCATGGCAAACGCTATCCCGCCGTGGACGCGGTTTGCTACTACCCGGTCGACTTGCGCGCCAAAGCGGGCGTGCACGAAATTGCGCTCTACGATCAGGATGGCAAACAACATCTGGGCGCACTGAAAGTTGAAAAGGTGGACTTCCCGGAAGTCGAAATCACACTTCCCGATGCTACGTTCATTGAGTTGACGGATGCCAACACCAAACGCCACCAAGCCGAGCGCGAGCGAGTGCTGAAGGCGCTGATGGTTGCGCCGTCGGCGGCGCGTTTTTCACTTCCTTTGGGTAAGCCGGCGCACACCATGCCGGTCAGCGAGAACGACTTCGGAAGCCGCCGCCTTTTCAATGGCACAAAACGGAGTCAACACACTGGCCGGGACGCGCCGGTCACCGTGGGCAGCGATGTCCTGGCGGTCGCCGACGGCACGGTCGTTCTGGCAGAAGAGCAGTTCTTCACCGGCGTCTCGGTATTTGTTGATCACGGCGGTGGCTTGATCAGCATGAATTTTCACTTGGGTGAACTCACCGTAGGGGCAGGCGATGAGGTCAAGCGCGGGCAAACGCTGGGCAAAGTCGGTTCCAGCGGACGCTCCACTGGTCCACATATGCATTTGGGCATGCGCTGGATGAATGCGCGCATCGATCCGTTTTTGTTATTGGATGCGCCGAAGAAGCTGCCTAGCATAGGGGATGCGCCACCCAAGGCCGAGGCGAAGATCGACGCGGCGCGGGCCAAAGAGCCGATTGAAACCGACGGCGGCTGACGGCTCCGGCCCGAACAGACCTGGCTCGGCCGGGCTGTAGCCCCATCTGCGCGTTCCCTGGTTCCCTCCCGTCAGGTTGTTGGCCCGCAGACCCGCCAACGGCGTGCAAATCGTCGAAAAATTGACCTCACGCCAGCCGCCGCTGCCCGCGATCAGATGATGTCGGCGAGCGTTGATCGTTCTCCCCCGCAATGTGCGGTAGCGAGCCGACGCCAACGATCATATGGCGCAGAATTTCTGAGGACGAGTGGTGCTCCCCAGCGGGACGGCCAATTGACGGCCACTGGCAGCCCGCAGACCTTCGGTCACTGGCCCAATCGAGGTTACGAGATTCATGCACACCCCCGCAATGATCAAGCGCATTCAAAGCTCGGCATTGCTGCTGCTGCTCTGCGGGTCCGTCGGCAACCTGTGGGCCAGCCAGCAACCCCGGTCAACCGGGCTGCCCAAAGTGAATCCGGCGAGCGTCGAGTGCGCGAACATCCGCTGGCACGCCGATTGGCTGGCGTGGTATCCAAGAATTGCTGACAGTTGCCGCGACGTTGTGCGAGTGCGCGACCAGCGATGGGCGCGTGTTCAAGCGACGTTTGTTCGGCATCGGCCGGACGGTGCCTTCGTTTCTCAATTGCTCGATGGCAACGACAACCTGCTCGGTGGAATCACTTTGCTGCCCGCTGTGGGACAAGGCGTCGAGATCGATGGTCGGCGATACACGTTTGCCGACGTTCTCGGCGAGCAGCGTCTGTACCTCTACGTGCCTGAGGGTGAACTGGTGGTTGCAAGCCAACCCGGGGCGCCAGCCGATCAGTACGCACTCATTGTCCGGACCTCTGCGGTACTGATACCGCAACAGGCAGAAGCCATCGAGGTTGCAGACGACGGCTTGCGGGCATCGTTGAGCAATGTGGTAGCAGCCGCCACCGTGAATGCCACTGGCGCTCCCATCAAGCTCAAACGACGCGCCGAGTCATCCTCATCCTCATCCTCAGCCTCTTTGGCTTCGGGCGTGCTGCTCAGTATTTTTCTTGTGGTACTGGTCGGTGCCGTCTGGTGGCTTCGACGCCAACTACCGCAGCCGAGGAGAGGGTTGGCACTCGCACGGCGGCCCGGTTCAGTAATAACCCAGTCCTTGTGATTGCCACACCAACCCGAATGTTTCACGAACCTCACGCCCTCCACTTGTCGGCAACAACCTGTCGGGCTTACGCGTTAGCGGCGAAAGTTGGGCCGCGTGATGAAAGATTTTCGGCAATTCTTGGCCCATCGCCGTGCTAACGGCCAAGAATAGGCGGCATGACCTAATTCCAGCCCGGACTTTTCATGAATTGCGACGCCCTCGCTTGTTTCCTGATCGCACAGGGAATTTTATTCAGTCCGCCGTATGGCCCGATACGCCGCTCCTTCGGAGAATCCCCTGTGCGATCAGTATCCTGCGCGATCATCGTAGGCATTCATGAAAAGGCCGGGTTAGCTGGCTGCTTCCGTGGCAGTCAGTGATTCCCGTTGCCTCTCGGATGTTACTCCCGCCTTGCATCGGCTCGTTCAGCATCGGCTCGTTCAGCATTGGCACCGGACATTCCGGGGTTCGCCAGAATGGCAACAGACCGTCACGCCACCAAAGCGATGTCTATGCAGTCAGGTGCCGCGCCACCACTAACACCGCATTGGTGCCGCCAAAAGCAAACGAATTACTCATTACTCGATTGATTTGTAGCCCACAGCGGGCCTTGTTGGGTACGTAGTCGAGGTCGCAAGTTGGGTCCGGATGATGCAAGTTGATCGTCGGCGGGGCGATGCCCGTTTGCATGGCGAGCACGCTTGCCACCAGTTCAATCGCGGCTGCCGCACCCAGCAAGTGAGCGTGCATCGACTTGCTCGAACTGATCGCCAATTGCTCGGCACAGCTTGCGAACACCGAGCGAATCGCGGCGGTTTCGGTCGTGTCATTCGCTTGGGTGGCGGTACCGTGGGCGTTGAGATAGTCGATTTCGCTGGGATCACACTCGGCCGATGCAAGCGCCAAGCGCATGGCGTCGGCTTGGCCTTGCACGCTGGGGCGGGTGATGTGCTCGCAGTCGGTGCTCAGTCCATAGCCAATCAGTTCGGCTTGAATCGGTGCGCCACGACGGCGCGCGTGTTCCCATTCTTCCAGCACAAACATAGCCGCACCTTCGCCCAGCACCAGCCCGTTGCGATCCTTGGCGAAGGGCTTGCACGATGCGGCGGGGTCATCGCGGTCCTCGCTGGCCAAGGTGCGCAGTGCCTCCCAGGCTTTCATGGTGCCGAGCGTGAGGGCGGCTTCGCTGCCTCCAGCCAGCATCCACTCGCTCTCACCACTGCGGATGCGCCGCCACGCTTCACCGATGGCTACCGCCGACGACGAGCACGCTGTGGAATAGGTCAGGCTGGGCCCACGCAGTTGGTACTCGCTGGCGATCCACGCCGCCGCTGCATTGTTCATGGCCAGCAATACGCTAAACGGTTGGATGCGGTCCGATTGGTCGCGAAAAAGTGTGGCGTAGCCGGCCTCGACGCTGTTCGCGCCGCCCATGCCGGTACCAACAAACACGCCGGCGCGGGCACGCAGATCGTCACTGAGTTCGAGCTTTGCAGCAGTCATGGCTTGCGCCGCCGCGACCAGCGCGAATTGGCTGACGCGATCGAGCATGCGCAAGCGTGGTGGCGCAAAGGTGAGGGTGGGGTCGAAGTCGAGGTATGCCGCGATTCGCGTCGACAACGACGGTGCAAATTCGCTAGGCAGTCGACGGATTGCCGACTGGCCTGCAATCAATGCGTCGAAAAATGTCGATGGCGAGCTGCCGCCAGGGGCGACGATGCCCATGCCGGTGATTGCGACGCGCTTCACGAAGGTGTCGCCAAGGCGGCTCCCGAAGGTTCAGCGACAGCGAGCGCATCGCGGTTGGCAAGCAATTGATCGACGTAGTGGGCAAGTTCGGAAAGTGTGCCGAATTCGCCGACTGCGGTGGCATCGATGTCCGGGACACTGACTTTGAACCTGTCTTCGATCGCGAAAATCAACTCGATCACACCCAGCGAGTCGATCGCCAAACTCGCCAATGTCGTGTCTGGAGTGAGGGATTCAGCGGCGATCGCATAGTCCTTGACGAGTATTTTGCAAAGCGTGTCAAAGGTGCTCATGAGCGTTGGGCACCTGTCGATATCGCCATAGAGTTGGCTATCGCCCGTGGTTGCCAAGCGTCCGCATCGACCGCGCAACTGACCTTGCCGCCAAGCCGGGCACCAACACTGAGCAGGCGCGGCCAGCGCCGCAAGACCGGCAACAAAGCGCTGGCGGCCGTTGGCCGCATCGCGAGCTGGGAAAAGATCGAAGCGGTACGGATGCGTCCAGAAAAACTGCGTTGCCAAGCCGACCGGTAGGTGGCGGCCATCCCCGCGTTGTTGCAGGCCGACGCATCTGCGTTCGGCGCGCTGAGCAAACTGGTGCAGAGTAACCACGCCGACTGGATTGCCATGCTGATGCCCTCGCCAAGAATAGGGTGTGCTTCGCCTGCTGCGTTGCCAATCGCAAATCGGCCGCCAGCATCGGCGGCTTCACGAATACCAGGCCGGATGGGTCCAACGCTAAGCCAGGCATTGTGTTGCCGCGCACCGCGCAAAGCTTCGCGTACTCCGCGACAAGAGGCCTGCAAGTGACGCTGTACCGCGTGCGCCGCGCGTTCTCCTGCAGCCTTGGCGCGGATCGCCTGCAGGGCATCACGGCGGATACAGCAGGCGATGGTCAGCTCGTCATCTGCGGCTTTCACCATGCCGCCGTAGCCGCCGGGAAATGCCAGCACGGGCAATAGATCGGCATCAAGATCAGCCCCTTTGAAGTTGCCCTTGAAGGCGAACAGGTCCGAGCCCCGAGGCGGCGTGCGTAACGCTGGCTCCTCGATGTCTGCGGCGCGCCATGTTCCCGCCGGGCGCGCAGCGACACCGCTTGGCAGTGATTCCCACGAACCATGTGCGTCAATGAGCAGGGTTGCGCTAAGCGTCGCTTCGCGATCCGAATCGAGTGCCTTCATTGCGCATTCGTGGCGATCACCGGTGCGTGTGAGCGTACGTACCGTCCACGGCTGCCACACGCTGGCACCGCAATCAGCCGCACGCTGCAAGAGAAGGGTGTCCAGATGTTCCCGACCCAGCGCGCGGCCCCAACGATGGACGGGATGCGCGTAGCCCGGCAACTCAGCGATGAGCATGTCATCGCCCACAAACAGCCCCACACGACGCAGTTGCGCGCCCGCCAAGCGCTCGAATACGGCACCGATGCCCAGTGCTTCCAGCAACGGCAGGTTGCTGGCGGCAATGCACTCACCACATACCTTGCGCCGAGGAAAGCGGTGCTTCTCGACGATGGCCACTGACCACCCGGCTTGCGCCAGCAAAATGGCGGCGGTGGCTCCGGCCACGCCCGCACCGATGATCAGGGCGTCGTAGCGACTGTTCATCGGCTGCCGCGACGGGCGACAAAGCAATGACTGAACAAGCCAGCGGTCGACTCCGACAGCTGCCAGGGTTCGCCGCAGTTGGAAACCAACGGCCAACGCGCGGAAAGCTCTTTGTCGCGAAAGCCAGCGTGAACGCTGAGCACGGCGTCATGGCGCGTCACCACATTGCAACCGATTGCACCCAGCAGATGGCTGCCAGTCAATGCCAACCCGGAGCGACGTGGCTCGCAACAGACAAACGCCCGTCCCTTGCGGGCGATGCCCGCCAGCAACTGGTCGAGTTCGGAGCCTTCAAAGTGGTGAACGAACAGATTGCTCAATATGACCGCCTGCGCCGGCAGCACCGGCCGCGCCAACCAGCGAAACACGTCGGCCTCGACGACCTCTACCTGCCAGCCGCAAGCCTGCAGCGCCGCCAGCGTGCCGCTGCTGACCAGCGGGTGGCGGTCAAGCAGGGTCACGTGCACGTCGCGCCACTGCGTGCGCCGCTGTTGCGCCAACTGCAGCATCAAGTGGCCGTCGCCGGCACCCAACTCAACCAGATGCAGCGGCTGGCCCGCTTCCACAAGCGGATCTAGCGCCGACAACAGGGTGCCCACGCTGCCCAGTAGGCGGTTGACGAGTCGCAAATCTTCGCGGGAGCGAATTGCTCTGGGATCGCAGGCGGGCATTATGTCCAGCCATTCCGGATCGACCCGTCGCGGCATGCCGCTTGTGTTCGTCGACGTGCTGGTCAAGCGCATCACGCCACGTCCAGTAGCGCGCCATGACAGCTGAAGCCGGCGCCGAATGCGGACATCCACCACGGTCCGCCGGCGGCGCCATCGGCCAGTGCCGCCTGCAATACAAAGTAGACGAAGGCGCTGCTCAAATTGCCGTGCTCGCGCAGCATGGCAGCGCTGTAACGCAGTGCGTGAGTGTCGATGTGGAGGGAAGCTTGCAAGGCGTTGAGCACATCGCGACCACCCGCGTGCATGATCCATTGCCTCACATCTGTCTCGGCCAGACCGGCATCTGTCAGGGTTGTCCGCAACACCTGTTGCGCGCGACTGGCGGCGAGTTGCGGCACCCGTCGGGTCAGGACGTTGCACAACATGCCGTCACGCTGCACAAACCTTAGCGCATCACGATGTGCGGGTTCGGTCAGCGACGTCGCGCACTTCCATTCGATGCGCCGACGATGCGGCAGTGGTTGCGCTGATAGCACGGCCGCCCCAGCACCGTCGCCAAACAGGCAGGCGCTGATCAGCACGCCGGGGTCATTGCTCAGGTACATCGCCGCGCTGCTGACTTCGACGCACACCGACAGCACGTGGCGTGCTGATCCTGCGCCTAGCAGAGCGTCGGCGGTGCGCCAGTTCGGCAGCGCCGCCGCACAGCCCTGGCCGACCAGATCCAGTGCCTGTACGTCAGCGCGCAAGCCAAGTTCTTCGATCACGTAGCTCGTGAGCCCCGGACACAGATAGCCGGTGCAGGTGCTGACGACCACCGCATCAATCTCGTTAGCGGCAAGTTCGGCGTCGATCAGCGCGCGCTTTGCCGCTAGGCTGGCCAACGCCGGGGCGTGTGTTTGAAATCGTGCACTCAACGTGTTGGGATCGATCTGGAAACATTCATCGAGCGAGTTAAGCGCGAGATGCCGTGACTCAATCCCGTTGTCACGCGTCAATACGGTTTGCGCGATGGCGCGTGCGCGCCGGTCCAATCGTTCAAACCACGCCGACCCCTGAAACGCCTCCCAGCAATCCTGCTTGCTGTAGCGATCCGGCGGATGGGCGGTAGCCAGACCGCGAAGAAACATGCGACTTCCCCTATTTAATTGCTCAGTGGCACCGGGTTTGCGTTGTGCGCAGCGGGTGCGATTGCAACCGACGTTAACCGCTATGGCGCGGCACGTATGTGCGCTATCCGACGAAGCAGGGCGATGCCGCGGGTCTATTGACCTCCGCTTTACGCAGCCCGACACAACGCGCCGCCTGCTCAAGGGCGGGAAGTGTGCGACGCTCAAAGCCGCTACTCGCTGCGGGCCTGCGCGCTGCCCTTCGCGCCCGCCCGTTGCTTGTGGGCAGGTGCACAGCATTGGGTGCCAGCAGTTGGCCATGGCTGATCCGACAGTATCAATCCGACAGAGTCAGCCCGTCCGAAAGAATCGGTCCGTCCGACAGAATCAGCCCGTCCGACAGAGTCAGCCCGTCCGACAAAATCGGTCCGACAGAGCCAGGGCCTGCACAGAAGGATTTGCAGGGCGCCCCGGCTGGGTCAGACAGGCGGCTAATCAGCCACTTTTTGGCAGCTGATCAAGCATCGGCGGGAAGGCCAGCTCGGTCAGTTGCTGCAATTCGTTGAGAGAGTGGCCAAGCAAGGCACCGGTGGCGCCACGTGCGCCCGCTTTGCCGCCTTGGATGGCGGCGTAAGCATGAATGGCAATGGCAACCAAGCGTTGATACTCATCGTTGAGCACGCGCTGGCCCGGATTCAGGGTGGCTCCCCGATCAGCGATCGTGTGCTGACTGAGCGCTCCATGCGCCGCCACCGCGCCTGCAATGGCGTCGTCCAAGCATCGGTTAAACGTGCGGAACTCAGCGACGGAGAACGGCACCTCCAAGGCCAAGGCAAGATCGCTGACAGACTGGCAAACGTCGCCGTATTCGCGCACCACCTGTTCAACGCTGAAACCCTGGTTACACAGCTGTTCGCCATGCAGGGCGGCGACGCGTCCGATCTCGGAAGCGGATAGGGCAGGCTGCGTGACCGCCGTACCGTCGGCACCCCTTTCGTATTCCACCCTCAGAGTGTCGGCGATTTGATAGAGGAATGGAGCCACGCCATCGCTGTTTGCGGAATGCGACACCCGCGGCCTGCGCTGAGCTGCTTTTTGTCGGCAGCGAGTCAGCAGTTCGTCGTGATGGGAAGTAATGAAGGCGTGCAGCATGGTTGTGCTCGCTATGAGGTCGCCACAAAGTGGGTTGCAGCTGAACTGGCTGCAACAGGAGTGGCTGCAACGGGATTGGCTTCGACGCCGCTAGTCAGGGCGCTGAGGGCTGAAGCTGCGGGTAACGCTGTGGTGGTTGATAGTATCGATTGAGCTGGTTGCGACTCCGCGCGAACGCGCATTCCATTACTTGCAACAGGTTTCCGAGCGCGCCTGTGACCGCTGAGTCCACGTTCGCTGCCTGGTGGGCTACCAGCATGGGTTGGTGCCCGCGCAAGCGGGCCTCGATTAAGCAGCGCAGCGGACTACCAGCAGTTGCGGACTCATCGTCGCTGAGATGCACCTCAGCATGAGTGATCTTGTCTGCAACCTCAGCCAAGGCTTCCGTCACACGGCCGGATACTTGCGCATGCAGGAGCGGGCCTGCTGAGCTTGAACTGTCGATAATGATGTGGATTTGCATGGGGCGAACTCTGACGTGGACGATTTCTAGGTTGCGGTGGCGTCTCGCTGGGCGACACGCACAAGCTTGGGCGAGGTCGGTTAACTGCCATTGGCAAGGGAGGCAAGCACCGCCTGCCAGCGGACACGGCGCGGCATGCAAGCCGCCACACGGATCCGGTAGCTGCGATGCACTTCGCCAAAGCGGGCGAACAGGTGACGGTCTTCAAATTGCGATTGCCGCACCGCGATGAACGCCAAAGGTGCCACCACCAGCAGCGCATTCAGCAGGGGCAATCGGGTCATTGCGATCCCAAGCAAAGCCATCAGCGCACCGCTGTACTGGGGATGGCGCATCAGCGCGTATACGCCTTGGGTGGCCAGTCGACCGGTCCGCCGCGCCAGCCGGCATTCACGCCAGCCACCCACGATCAGGCCAGAGCCAACAATCGCCAGTAGCGTTCCGATTACGCTCAGGAGCGTCATGTCTCTACCTCTGCGTCTGCCGATGGAGAACAACTGTCGATGAGTCTGGTCACTGGCAAGGTCAGCATCGGTGCGCCAGCGAACACTCGGCGTGTCGATCAGGTGTTGGTTCAGCTGGCAGCCTCTCGGACTTTGGTCGGACGGGCGGCAAATCCGTGTGTGCGGTGCCAGTGAACAAATGGCTTTGGCGCCAATTGCTGGTCCGCAGCGCTGCAAATGAGTCTGCGAGTCGTCGCAGTCTGTCTTTACGCGATGCGTTGATTCTTCAGAAAATTCCTTGAGCCATCAATATCCTGTGCGGTCATCGAGCGCATTCAAGAAAAGGCCGGGCCAAGTCCGGCGGGCTGCCAGCCAGGGCAGCGGCTCTGTCACGCGGCCCGAGCCAGGCAATGCGGAAGTGGGGAGGTGGGAGCAGATGTTTTCCAGTGAACACACAGCGTGTATAACTCTGGGCGAGCGCAGCAGCAGGTGCATGCCCAACCGGACGGACACCCCTTTGGATAGCGAGTCGAATCCTCTGCAAAATCACCTGTTGGCCGCACTGCCAACGGAAGTGCAGGGGCGCTTGTTTCCGCACTTGCGCCTGTGCCCCATGCCTCTGGGTCACGTGTTGTACGAATCCGGGGACACCTTGCAGAACGTTTACTTCCCTACTGATTGCATCATCTCCTTGCTGTACGTGATGGAGAGCGTTGCTTCGGCTGAAATAGCGATGGTCGGCAACGAGGGTTTGGTTGGTGTCGCCCTGTTCATGGGTGGTGAAAGCACGCCCAGTCGTGCAGTGGTGCAAAGCGCTGGAAGCGCGTATCGACTCAATGGTCAGCGCATGAAGGACGAGTTCAAACGACACGGCGACACCTTGCTGTTGTTATTGCGCTACACCCAGTCATTGATCACCCAAATGGCGCAGACCGCAGTCTGCAATCGTCACCATTCAATCGTTGAACAACTGTGCCGGTGGCTGTTGTTGTCGCTGGATCGCCTGTCTGGCAATCAACTGGTGATGACCCAGGAGTTGATCGCCAACATGTTGGGTGTGCGTAGGGAAGGCGTGACAGAGGCTGCAGGAAAGCTGCAGAAACTAGGCGTGATCGAGTATCACCGGGGCCAGATCACCGTGCATGATCGGCCCAAGCTCGAAGAACTGTGTTGCGAGTGCTACGCGGTGGTAAAGCGCGAGACTGATCGATTGTTGCCGCAGCCCGCCGGCCCAACCTCCAAATCAGTGAGCAGCAGAAAACATTGCTCTTAATTCACCCGCGCAAACCGGATGCGGGTGGTGCAGGGCTCAAACCGCGTGCGAAATTGGCAGTGGTTGGCTGAATGCAAGGTGTCGTAAGTCAATCAACGTGTGCTGTCGAACCGACTGCGTGGATTGGCGTGTCCAAAGTGAGGCTCGGTGGTGATGAATTCCAATCGCCGCCCCTCGCCGCCTTGGAGATTCACCATGAAACCTGTCGTCGCCAGCGTATTGACGTTCGCCATCACCGCCGCTCTCTGCGGTCCAGCGGTGGCCCAGCATCGAGAACATGATCGTGATTCTGACACCGTGCGCAGCGATGTTGCGAGAGTGATCCGTGTTGAGCAAGTCGACGGCGGCGTTCGCGGACACCCAAGCGAGCAGGTGCTGCGGCAAGAGTGCTGGAACGAGCGCACCAACCGTAACGAGACCGGCTACTACCGCGACGACCAAGGCCGTCTGTACCAAGGTGATGGTCGCAGCAGCAACAAGACTGCACGTACCGTGATCGGCGCAATCATTGGCGGCGCCTTGGGCAATCAGGTGGGCGATGGTCGCGGACAGACGGCCGCCACGATCGCAGGTGCAGCCGCTGGCGCGGCCATTGGCAGCAAATCTGGCCGTCGCGACAATGACCGTTTCCAAGGCTACGACCGCTACAGCGACAGTTCAGGCATCGAGCGCCGCTGTCGCACGATCACTGAAGTCGTGCAAGGCCACGGCGGGCGTGAGCCGACGTTTCTGGTCAGCTACCGCTACGGTGGTCAGGACTACGAGGCGTTCACCGACTACAATCCGGGCCGCAATATTCGCGTCGTTGTTGATGTACAGCCCCAAGAAGGCAACATCAACTACCGGCCCTGATTGGCGTTGAATGCCGATTGAGCTTTGTGCGCAGTCGTTGATCTGAGCACCGCGGATCGAACTCCGCTGTAAAAGAGCTCGCACGCCGTAGCCGAGCTGTGCAGCCGAGTTTTCCCGGCTGCCGCAGCAGCAGATTGCTTGCGACCTCGACGATAGTGTTCACTTCCTGTTCCGGGCTGGCGTCCAAGTGTCGAATTGGCCGCCGTAGCTCGTCTCACTCCGACGAGCAGGCATGAGCGGCGACGGCATCGATCAGACAGGCGAGGGTACTTCAACGACGGCCAATCAACGCACGCCGGCATTCGACCTGATGCGCGTGTTTGGTGCTTTGGCAGTAGTGCTGATTCATGTGTGCGGCGCTTATCGCGAGGAACTGCCCGAGCTCGGGGTTGCGACTTGGGTGACGACCATTGGTTTGAACGGGCTGAGCCGCTGGGCAGTGCCGCTGTTCATCATGATCAGCGGTGCCTTGTTGATTGCTGATCGACGCAGGTTTGATCTGCGGCGCTTTGTGAGTCGGCGTCTGCTGAAGGTGGTGTTGCCGTTTGTGGTCTGGTCGATCATCTATGTTTGCATTGATGCTTATCTGCGACCTGACCCAAGTCTGTGGTCGAAAGTGCTGGCACTGCCTAAGCATGCAGCTTGGTACCACCTCAGTTTCTTCTATTACTTCATCCCTCTGTATCTGTTGGTTCCGGCCTTCTTGTGGCTGCGAAATCGAGCGCTGGGTCGCGCTGTGCTTGGGGCGTATCTGTGCCTTTGGATGGTCGGTGTCTGCGTCGAGCTTTTTTTTGCTGCGAACTATCGTTGGCCCGACTTCTTTCTTTACTCGGGCTATCTGTTATTGGGCTACTTCATGCGCGACGTGGATCGACGATTGGCGGCGACCCTTGTGGTTGCCGGCGCGTTGGCGGCAATGCTCACCTCTGCGGCGGTGATTTCGCAGTCGCTGGCGGTGATGGACTATGTCACCGGGCAGTGGTTCTCCTATAAAACCGTCAATGTTGTGTTCGCGGCGGTGGGCGTGTACTGCCTGGGTTTGCTGTTGACCGCGCGCCAGCAGACGCTGCCCAAACTGCTTTCCCGAATCGCCGAAAGCAGTTTAGGCATTTATCTGATCCACCCGATCTTTCTGATTCCATTGCGCGATCTTGGATTCCGCACCGGCTTGCCATGGCTTGAGATTCCTGTGTGGTTCCTGGGCGCTTTTTTTGCCTCGTTCTGGGTGTCCTCATGGCTGCGCAGCCGGCCTGCGACGGCGTGGGTGGTGCCATGACAGCCTCTTTTCGCGGCTATCCATTTCATGACCTGTAGGAGAACCTTGTGAATGACCCTTCTGCTGCGCCGCTGGTTGTCCGTCGCGATGCCGTCTCCCGCTTTGAAGTGGAGTTAGAGGGGCTGGTGTCTGTGATTGACTACCGGGTCGAAGGGCAACGTCTGTTGCTGCCGAGTGTGCGTGTCCCGCCCGCGTTGGAAGGCCGGGGCATTGCGGCGGCGTTGACTCGCGCGGCCCTCGACTGGGCGCGCGAGCAATCGATGACGGTGGTGCCCATCTGTCCCTACGTGGTGGCGTGGCTCAAGCGCCACCCCGAATACAACGACGTGCTCACGGCGGCGCCGGCGGCAAATCGATGAGCCTGCCCTTGCTAGTGTTCGCAGGCGCACGTCCGGGCGGGCTGTCATGACGCTGATCGCCGTGGTGCGGGAAGTGAGCGCGGCACTGCAGCACTGCGAGCTGTCATTTGTTGCACGTGAGCCCATCAACCTGGAGCTGGGCAGACGTCAGCACGCGGCCTATGCGCAAGCGCTGGCGGATCTTGGCTGCGACGTCGTCACCCTGCCGGCGCTGGATGCGATGGCGGATTCGGTATTCGTTGAAGACGTAGCCGTTGTATTTGACGAAGTCGCGGTAATGACGCGACCGGGTGCGCCTTCGCGACGTGAGGAAGGGGCCAGTGTGGCAGCGGCCTTGGCTGCCTACCGACCGCTGCTGCGAATCGAGGCACCTGGCACCTTGGATGGTGGCGATGTCTTGCGCTGTGGACGCAGCGTGTTTGTTGGCCGCTCCGCTCGCAGCAATGCGGCGGGCTTCGATCAATTTCGAACCCTGCTCGAGCCCTTCGGCTACCAAGTGCAAGTGGTCGATATGCGCGACTGCCTGCACTTGAAGTCCGCCGTGACTGCTGTAGCGGAAGACTTATTGCTGATCAACCCTACTTGGGTAGACGTTGCCGCCTTCGCCGGTTTCCAGTGGATCGAAGTGGCGGCGGATGAGCCGCATGCAGCCAACGCGCTGCGGATTGCAGCGGGCGAGACCGAGGGCGTGATCTATCCCGACTGCTTTCCGCAGACGCTTGCTCGTATGCGAGAAGCCGGAATAGCTGTCACCGCGATTGACCTGTCTGAACTGCAGAAAGCCGAGGGCGCGGTGACCTGCTGCAGCTTGTTGATGCGATTAGCACAGACGTAAACCGTGTTGCTGAGACGATTCGAGCCGCAGCTCCGCAGTCGAGCAAACCCGGCTCTAGCCCGGCCTTTTCATGAATGCGTCCGATGATCGCGCAGGATACTGATCGCACAGGGTACTGATCACACAGGATACTGATCACACAGGGGATTCTCTGCAGGAGCGGCGTATCGGGCCATACGGCCGACTGAAGAGAATTCCTGTGCGCTCAGGAGACAAGCGAGGGCGTGCGCGATTCATGAAAAGTCCGGGCTAGCGACCCGCATCGCGGAGCTTGCTCCGCTACTTTCACCACGGCGCCGCTAGCAATCGCGCGCATTTCCCTGCGCATCCCTGCATCCACGCTCAGCACGCCTGCCGGCGGGTGCGGGCTGCGGCTGTGCGGCAGCTGCTTCTTGCGCAGACTGTTCTTCCTGCGCCGGCTTTTCGGCGGCGGCTTGCTCGGCGGCCTCGTCCGCCGGCGGTGGGTTGGACTGCCCCGTTAGCATCGAGGCACGTGACGGTTGCTCTTGGGCAATCGTCGTAGCGGTTGCCAACAACAGGCAGGCGGCGATGGCGAGGGTTTGGATGCATCGGTTCATGGCGAACTCCATTCAAAGCGTGAGAGACGCGCTCAGCTTCGACCACTGAGCGGCAGGGCACTGGCTGCATACCGGCGCATTCCGCATTGAATCGCGAAACGCCTTAGACCTCGCCAGTTGCCGCCTCCACTGCATACTCCGCCACCAGCCCGCTGGCAAGGTCGCGACGAAGTCGCTGCCGACGGTGGTCTAAAATTAACACTCGCCGCCACGCAAATGCGCCAATTGCGCAATCCCATCGCAATTCTTTCATCTAAGACAAAAAAAGCGCACCTAAGCGCGCAACTCTTTCGTTAAAAAAGAAAAGCGCGCCAAAGCGCGCAATTCTTTCGTTAAAAAAAGAAAAGCGCGCCGAAGCGCGCAACTCTTTCGTCAAAAAAAGAAAAGCGCGCCGAAGCGCGCTTTTCAGATTACCCGCTGACCGCGAGCTTAGCCTTCGCCTTCCTTCTTCTCTTCCTTGGTCGTCACCGCCTGGTCGATTTTCTCGCCAGTGGCATTGACCGCCTGTTTCACTTGCTCGCCCGCCTCGCTAGCCATTTCCTTGCCGGCGGCGACCGCGTCGGCCGCCACGACTTTGCTCTCGGCGACGGCGACTTTGCTATCCGCAACCATCTCAGCGCTTACTGCCTTGCCATCCGCGACGGCATCCGCTGCCAATTCCTTGGCCCCAGCAACCGCATCAGTGGCTGCATCGCCGGTGGCTTGAGCAGCATCGGCAGTGGCGGTGGAAACAGTATCAGCGGCTTCACTAACGGCCTTTTTCATTTCTGCAGTCGCTGCGGCTGCCTTTTCTTCGTTCTGTGCTTGCTGTTGCGGCGAGCAGGCGGCCAACGCGGCGACCAAAGCGGCGGTGAGGATGTTCTTGTTCAGAGTCATGGTAAAAAATCTCGCGTGGGATTGAATGGGTTATGCAGCGTGGGAGAAACGGCCGTCGTAATGAAGACACAACGCCCATTAGTATCGCTCAGACGAGCTCTACTGCAATCGCCGTGGCCTCACCGCCCCCTATACACAAGGAGGCGATGCCGCGCTTACCACCACGCAGGCGCAGCGCATTCAGCAAGGTGACCACCAAGCGCGCACCGCTGGCGCCGATCGGATGTCCCAACGCACAGGCACCGCCGAACACGTTGACCTTTTCGTGCGGAATGCCCAGTTCCTGGATCGGCGCCATGGCCACGCAGGCAAATGCCTCGTTGATTTCAAACAGATCAACATCGGCCACCGTCCAATTGATCTGCTTCAGCAAGCTGTCAATGGCGGCGACCGGCGCGGTGGTGAACCATTCGGGTGCTTGTGCGTGGGTGGTGTAGCCAACAATGGTCGCCAATGGCGTGATGCCGCGCGCCTTGGCATCGTCGGCACTCATCAACACCGTGGCGGCGGCACCGTCGGAGATGCTGGACGAGCTGGCCGCCGTGATGGTGCCGTCCTTCTTGAAAGCCGCACGTAGCGTAGGAATTTTCCCGATGTCGCACTTGCCCGGCTGCTCGTCGCTGTCGATCAGGACATCGCCCTTGCGACCTGCCACCGTGACGGCGGCGATTTCATCCTTGAAACTGCCGTCGGCCTGCGCGGCCAAGGCCCGCCGCACGCTTTCCGCGGCATACGCGTCTTGTCCATCGCGGGTAAGGCCCAGCTTTTCGACGCACATCTCGCCGAAAACGCCCATCGACTGCTTCTGGTAAGGATCGGTCAAGCCGTCCCATGCCATGTGATCGATAAATTCGGCATTGCCATAGCGCAAGCCGGTACGCGAGCCATTCAGCAGATGCGGCGCGTTGGTCATGCTTTCCATTCCGCCGGCGACGATCACCTTCGCCGAGCCCGCTTTGATCATGTCAGCGGCCAGCATGATGGCGCGCATGCCTGAGCCACAGACCTTGTTGATGGTGGTGCAGCCGACCGAGGTTGGCAGGCCCGCACCCAGCACAGCTTGCCGCGCGGGCGCTTGGCCCAACCCAGCGGGCAATACGCAGCCCATGATGGCTTCATCAATGTCCTCAGCGGCGAGCCCCGATTGCGCCACTGCGGCACGGATAGCGGTGGCGCCAAGTGTCGGTGTCGGGACGCCGGTGTACTGGCCGAGGAACGAACCAATCGCTGTGCGCTTGGCGCCGACGATTACGATGCTAGTCATTGCAGTTCCAGTGATGACGGGACGGGGCCGGTGATTATCGCAGTGCGCCCGTTCGACAGCCACCATGACACAGCCCCGATCAGCCTTTCGAACTGCACGCGAGTGTGCTGTTGCTAACGTGAAAGTGGTTCAGATTCGGCTTCTGCCTTTTTCCCTCCCCGATGTTCGGGGGCGACGCGCTGCGAATTGCAGGCCATAGGCCTGCCGGGTTGAGCGCGCAATGCACCGGACAGGTCGGGTAGGGGCCAGCAAGCATTTTTGCCTAGCGGTCATTCTGCGGGGTGCTGCTTCGCCGCTGCATGAAAGTTAGTGGGCAGATTTGTTGGCTGGGAGTAGCCTTCGCCTATGCAGGCACTCCCCCGACTTCGTTGCGTGTTGGCCCCACTGCGCCGCTCTTTGGCGTACGCCCGAGCGGTATTTGTCGGCAGCCTGATGGTCGGTGCTGTGGTGACGCCCGCTCAGGCGAAAGATGAAACAGGCCCCGGTGTAGAGCGGGTGCGCTTCTTCGCGCTTGGTCTCGAGGCTGGCTTGGCGCAGCCGACAGCGCGCGCGATTGCACAGGATCACGACGGGTTCCTGTGGATTGGCTCGCAGGACGGGCTCAGCCGCTATGACGGCCACGAATTCGAGGTGTTTCGTCGCGATACCCGCTCGTCAGCAGGACTTTCCGACAATCACATTACTGCGTTGGCGGTCGATGCTGAGGGCGTACTGTGGATCGGCACCCAATCGGGCGGGCTGTCGCGCCGCGACCCGCGCTCCGGTTCGATCACGCGAGCCTCGCGCGAATTCGGTAAAGGCGATCGGGTGTCTTTCGAACAAATCGAAGCGTTGCTGTGGCATGAGCGCGTGGGTTTGCTGGTCGCAAGTGCTGGCGGTCTCATTCAACGCCGACAAGGTGATAGGTGGGAAGTGCTTGAGTTGGGGCTTGATCGCTCCACAGGGCCGGTACGCAGCCTGCGCGTGAGCCGTCAAGGCGACCTGATGATTGCCGCCCGCAACGGCGCTTGGCGATGCAAAGGCACACTGGAGTGTGGCCCTGCTTTCGTCGACGCTGAGGATCGCGCCATCGATGCATATGATTTGCTCGATGATGCCGATGGCAGCCTGTGGCTGGCCAGCACCGAGCGCGGCATCTTCCATTACACCGCCAACGGCGAATTGATCGAGCGCATCCACCGCGATGGCAACGAGGGTCGGCGGCTGGGCGACGATTCCACCCGCAGTTTGCTGACTGATCGGGCAGGCAGGCTTTGGATCGCCAACAACAATGGCGTTTCCCGCCTTTCGAGCGACCGCAAGCAGTTGCGTAATTGGCATCCTCGGCCTACCGGCATCGGCGGATTGCCGACCGGGCGGTTGCACACTCTGTTTGAGGATCGCAGTGGCCTGCTTTGGTTTGGCACATGGACCGAGGGATTGGCGCTACTCGATCCGGCCACCGAGTCGTTCCTCTCGATCAGCAGTGATCGATCCCAGCCCGGCGCCTTGCCCTCAGATGTCATCTCGGCCCTGCTTCCTGCAGCCGACGGCAGCTTGTGGATGGGCCAGGGCAGCACCGGTGGTCTGGTTCGTTTCGATCTGCAGCGCGGCGTTGTCGAACGCTTTCTGCATGACCCTGAGGATCCCAACAGCCTCTCGCACAATTTCGTCCAGCACTTGACCTTTGATCGCGAGGGCCGGTTATGGGTGGCGACACGTGGCGGCGGCTTGAATCGAATGCGCGTCGATGGCAGCGGTTTTGATCGCTTTCAGAATCAGCCTGACGATCCGGGCAGCCTGGCCAATGACCAACTGGTCAGTCTGTATGCGGATTCCGACAACACCCTGTGGATCAGCACGCTCGATTCGGGCCTGGATCGGCTTTGCAACGGCTGCACAGAATTTGTCCATTATCGGCATCGCGCGGACGACCGCACGTCGATCAGCAGCGACAACCTCAACAGTGTTTACGAGGATACCGACGGCCGCTTCTGGGTGGCACTGCGTCCCGGAGGCATCAACCTGCTGGATCGAAAATCCGGTCACTTCGATGGTGTGCAGTCCGAGCCGACTGACCCGTCATCGTTAAGCAGCAACGCGGTGACGGTGTTGTTTGAAGACAGTCGTCATACGCTCTGGGTGGGTACCCAAGGCGGCGGCGTCAATCGTGTTGAATCGATGGCCAGTGGCGTGCCCAGATTCCGTCGCTTGTCGCGGGCCGATGGCTTGGGCGCGGATGCCGTCGGCAGCATGTTTGAAGATGCACGCGGGCGGCTTTGGGCCGGTACGACGGCGGGACTGAGTCGGATTGACCCGGAGCGTTGGCAAAGCGAGAATTTCGGCGGTCGTGACGGAGCTCAAACGGGCGGCTATTTTATTGGCAGCCAAGCGCGGTTACCCAACGGCAGCATGGCGTTCGGTGGTCTGCGTGGTGTCACCATTCTCGATCCCGAAAAACTGCCCGCGCGGCAAACGCCCGGTCGCGTCGTGTTGACCCGTGCACGTAGCTCGGCGGCACCCGACCTGGATCAGGATTCGTTGCGCCTGGCCGACCGCATTCGCCATGATGGCAGTCTGCGCCTGGGCCATCCTGCCCGCGATCTCAACTTCGAATTTTCGGCGCTGGCCTTGAATGCGCCGGAAGGTCTGCGCTATCGCTATCGCCTGGATGGGCTCGATACCGACTGGGTTTATAGCGAACCGCGACGTCGTTTTGCGGCGTACACCAACCTGCCGAGTGGCAGCTACCAGTTTCGGGTGCAAGCCACGATTGGCGCCTTGACTGGACCTGAAACCCTGATCGGATTGACCGTCGACCCGCCGCCTGCCACCCACTTGCTGGCGAAAACCGGATACGTATTGCTGGGTGGTTTACTACTCATGGCCTTTGTCTGGCAGCTGCGCAGCCGTTGGCGCGAGCGTGAAGGCGCGGCCGACAACCTGCGCGACAGCGAGGCACGACTCAAACTTGCGCTGTGGGGCACCGGCGATGAGTTATGGGATCTGGACCTTCGCAATGACACGATAAAGCGCATCAACCCGCTGCCATTTTTGGCGGCGCCACGCGACCAGTCCTCCGTTCGTTCGGCTGACTTGATGCGTTTCATCCATCCCGATGATCGCCATCTGCCGGTGCTGGCATTAACCAGTCATCTACGCGGCGAGACCGGCGTGTTTGAAGTGACCTACCGTGTGTTGGACACTGCAGGTGAATGGCGTTGGCTGCGCTCGCGTGGCCGAATTGTCGAGCGTGACGAGACGGCGCGTGCATTGCGCGTGGCCGGCACTGTCAGCGACGTAACCGAACTGAAAATCGGCGAAATCGACCTGCAAACGCTCAACCATGAGCTTGAGCAACGGGTGGAGGAACGAACCGCCGCGCTGACACGCTCCAACGAGACCTTGCAAGGCACGGTGTCTGATTTGAAGCTGGCGCAACGGCAACTTGTCGATTCCGAAAAGATGGCTGCACTCGGTGGCCTGGTGGCCGGCGTAGCACACGAGATCAACACGCCTTTGGGAATCAGCGTGACCGCCGCCTCGCACTTGCAGGGCGAAACTCAGCGGCTGCGTCGCCAGTTGGAGTCGGGAGAGCTCAAGCGCTCGGATCTGGATGCCTACGAGAGCACCGCCCGTGAAAGCTCGGAGTTGATCCTGCGCAACCTGCAACGTGCTGACAAGTTGGTCAAGAGCTTCAAGCAAGTCGCGGTCGATCAAACCAGCGAAGCACGCCGCCACATCGTCCTAGCGCAATACATTGATGAAATTCTGACCTCACTGCGACCCGCGTTAAAGCGCGCGCGCCACCGCATCATTGTCGATTGCCCAGCCGATCTTGGCTTCGTGACGTTGCCCGGAGCGATCTACCAAGTATTGGCAAACCTTGTCATGAATACGCTGGTCCACGCATTTGGGCCAGAGGAGCCAGGTGAGATCCGGATCGAAGCGTCGCTGAAAGCCACCCACGTGTTACTGACCTACGCCGACAACGGCTGCGGCATGAGCGAAGAATCCCGCCAGCGCATATTTGAGCCGTTCTACACGACTCGTCGCGGTCAGGGCGGCTCTGGTTTAGGCATGCACATCGTCTTCAACCTGGTCACCCAAGGCTTGGGCGGCATCATCGAGTGCGACAGCGCGCCAGGGCAGGGCGTTTATTTCAGCATTCAGATACCGCGAGAGCCGTCCCCGGGCTAACGCGATTGAATGCGCGCCGTGCTCAGCCCGATCAAACGCGACACCACCGTGGCGATGTAACCCACGCCAGCGAACTGTTCAAACATGACGATCACGCGTGCTTGTGACGACAGCGGGATGATGTCGCCGTTGCCCACGCCCGACAGCGTCGAAAAACTCAGGAACAACAGCTCAAGCCATTGCCGCGGTCGCTCGGGTTCAACTGCGCCGGTAAAACTTCCGGGCACCCATACTTGGCAGATAAAGAAGGCATAGGCGAAGCCCCACGCCAGCAAGGTAAAGGTTGCGGCGGCGGCGAACAGCTCATCAGTGGTTACCAAGTGATCCTCCAACATGTACCCGATCAGGCTGCCGGCCGCATAGAAGTAAAGCGCCGCTTCGAGCAAGGCGGACCACACGATCAAGCTTGGCATCGAAAACACCACCGCAGAGGTCGCCAACACGATCGCTGGCAGTGCCAGCAACCAGGCAATCCAGTTGGCAGACTTGCTCTGCCCAACCACCCACACTGCCAGCGGCACCACCACCAGCGCGAATGCGCTGAACAGCACCCGTTGGCTATGCGCTGTATCCAGTAATGGATACAGCACCAGGCTCAACAGTTGCGCAGCGAGCAGGAGCGCAGAGGGGTGCTTGCGCAGCGAGCGGTACCAGCGGGGCTTGTTGGTCATTGGGAACTCGGCTGGTTGAGCATTCGGAAAGAGCGGCTGGACGCATTGAAGGTGTCGGCCAAGGCGGGTCGGCGTCGGATCAAATTACGAGTTTCGTGTTGGTCATTCTATTTCCAGCGCTGTCGCCATTCGCGTCGCTCAGCCTCATCGTGAAAGGTCCAGGCGATGAAACGACTCTGCTTGTTGCCTTGCGCCATCGCCACCACACGGACCTCGCAGGCTGCAACGGTCTGCAGTTGTTGACGCAGAGCGGGTAGAAGCTGGGCTTTGGAGACCAGGCTGCTGAACCAAAGGATGTGGGGTTTTGCGTCGACGCTTTCCCGAATCATCTGCCGCAGAAATGCACGTTCACCGCCGCGGCACCAGAGTTCGTTGGCTTGCCCGCCAAAGTTCAGATGCGGCGGACGGCGCGCCGCCACCGGTTTGCCGAGTTGCCGCCACTTGCGCTGGCTGCCGGCGTTGGCCTCGGCGGCCGAAGCATGAAACGGTGGGTTGCACAGGCTGAGGTCGAAGCGATCATCCGCGCGCAGCACGCCAGAAAAGATATGCGTGGCGTTGTGTTGCCGACGCAACTCAATGGCTGCGCCGAGGCCGGGGTTGCTACCGACAATGGCTACCGCCGAGGCCAAAGCAACGGGATCGATGTCACTACCCACAAACTGCCAGCCGTACTCGCGATGCCCCAGCAGCGGGTAAATGCAACTGGCACCGACACCCACATCCAAGACGTTGATTTTGCTGCCCTGAAGAACCTCGCCTGCGTGGCTTACAGCGAGCAGGTCCGCCAGCGCATGTACGTAGTCGGCGCGGCCAGGGATCGGCGGACACAAGTAGCCGGCAGGAATATCCCAGTGTGAGATCGCGTAATGCAGTTTGAGCAGCGCCCGGTTCAACAGTCGAACCGAATCCGGGCGGCTGAAGTCGATGCTGGTTTCAGCGGCCGGGGTTTTGATCAGCGCGCCGGCAAGCTCAGGGCAGCCGGTCAGCAGGTCCGCAAAGTCGTAGCGGCCTTGGTGTCGATTGCGCGGGTGAAACGGTGGACTCGAAGCGAGACTTGGCTTCGCTTGTTTGGCTGCGGCTTGTTTGGCTGCGGCTTGCTTGGGGCCGGCTTGGTTAAGCTTGGCTTGGTTAGGCACGAGCCGGTTGGGCCGGGTCGGCGGGCGAGGTGGTTGGCTCATCTTCACAGCTTAGGCGCACAGAGTGGGCGACTGCGGCATGAATCTGTTCGCGCTTGCTTGCAAACAATCCCGCTGTGCATCGGCGCTGGAGAAGTTGCTGCAGATCACCAGCTCTCCGGTTGGCCCTTTGCTTCGACCAGTGAGCCGCGATAGCGAACAATTAAGTCGCCGGTGATGGGCATGTAAAGCGCCACATCAAAGTGAAAACGACCGTCGACGTCGAATTCGCGGGCGACGCTCCGCGGCAGCAGAAACAGCGGAACCGGAATTCCGAAAGCGCTGCCGCCGACCACAGGAAAGTGCAGGGCAGCGTCGGCCGCGTGCAGGCCGAGGTTAAACCTGAGTGGGCCAAAGCGCTCGCTGATACGTTGGCCGCGCAACGCCAAGTGCGAGGTGAAGCGGCGGCCGGCGAAGTTGCGCTCCCAGCTCTCGCCGTCATCCTCCTGCTGCTTGGTTACTTCAACGGCAACACGCACGCCCGCCGGCGGGAAGCGACACGCCGCCGCGGTCAATCGCGCCAGTAGGCCTGTTCCGCGCTCGATGTCTGCCGTGCCCACCAGGCGCATCACGCCAATGACTTGATGGCTGGCTCGAACGGAGGCCGGTAACTGGCCGACATCAACATCCGCAAGCTGCTCGATCAGGGCAATGATCGGAGCTTCGTCACGCCGAAAGGAGATCGCCAGATCGGCCATCGCCGCCTCGATCTGAGCCAGCGACACTTCCGCAATGCAGGGGCGCGCACCCGCAGCAGGGCGTGGCCCTCGCAGGAGCGCGCGTACCGCGATGGCTGGCACGTAGGGGCCATCGCCGCCGATGGCCAGCAATGTCCAACGCCGCTTGCGGGCATGCGCCTGTCCGTCCCGATTCACCCGGCCGGCCACCTCGACTTGCATGCCACCCACGTCGCTGCCGAAGCTGAGGAGCATGTTCGCAAGGCGTTCAATGAGAGGAATCGCCGATTGCGGCACTGCGAATGGCCAACGACCGCGCAGCCACGACAGGGCAGCCAGGAAGTGGTTCATCAGCGGCAACTCGAGACCCGCCCGAAAGCTCACTGAGCGCGCCCGAAAATATGCTGGGAAAAGCGTCAGGTCGGGCACTTTGACCAGCCACGCTCGGCGTCGCTTGACCGGATGCAACTCCAAAACAAACGTGCGCGGCTCACTCCAACCACGCAAAGGCTGCCAGCGTCCGGCCCGCCACTGCCGACCTTTTGCCCCGCATTGCGCGAGGATACTGGCGATGACGGAGCGCCCACGCGGCGCCCGATTGCCAGGCAGGATGACGCTGTTGATCGTCTCGATCTCACCCATGTCCTGGGCGAGTTCGACGACTGCCGCAGAGGAGATTGCAGGGACGCTGGAAGCGCCAGAGAGCGCGTACAACCCGCGCGACTTGGCAAGCGCATCCAACGTCGAGATGCCGGCACAAAAGTCGGCGTCATCGCACAGGTCGAGGTAATTGATGCCCGCTTCCAGGCAAGCTTCAACTAACCGAAATGGATGTTCGCCATAGGCATGAAATGGACCCGCAGCGTCGACCAGAACATCGGGCTTGATCCGCGCCAACGCGCTCAGATCACCCGCTCGATCCAACTGCAAAGCCTGCGCACCAAGTTCATTGGCTAACGCAGCAGCTCGCCCAAGGTCCCGGCCAGCCACCCACAGCGCGTGTCCATCGCGGGCAAGCAGCCGTAGCAAGCGCTCGCCGAACACGCCATAGCCACCGACCACGAGGATCCTCATTGGTCGTCAGGCTGCATCAATCGCGCGCGAAGACCGGCATCGGGCAATCCGCACAAATCAGCGCGGCCGAACCATCGGTAGCGGCTGCGAGCGATTCGTCGATACAGGCCGTCACGCAGCGGCCGCGGAAGCCACATCAGCAGTCGCAAGCCGTGCCCCCAGCCACCGCATCGCTTGCCAAGGTGCGCGATGGCGTCAAAGCCTCCCCGCGCAACGCCCGCATCCAATAACAGCCAACTGTCGGGATCGTCCTGGTCAAGCCCATAGTGGCGAAGTAGCCGGCTGCCCAACGACGTTTGTACCGGGCAGATTCGGACTTCGCCAGAACGGTCAATGCGCGCGATCAAACGCGCGCCAAAACAGCACAACGCGCAGCTAGCGTCCATGAACGCGATGGGATGCCGATCATCAAACGCAGGCACGCTCGGATCGGCACGATAGCTATAGGGCGCGCGATCTTCTGTCTGCAACGTGGCTCTCAGCGCCCGCGCTTAGCGCTTTGCAACCGCCAAGCGCGCAGCCGATAGTGTCCAAACTTGCTGTCAACCGTATGCAAGCCGCTCAACAAGGTTTCTCTTCGCCTGGGATGCAAACCGTACGAATCTGATCTTCGAGGCCCGCACGGGCGCGCTTCGCGCGTTCTTCGCGTTCTGCAACAGTCATGCATTCGGTCTTGCCCAGGCGCGAGCCTGTGACCGCTTCCAGCTTGCACACCTTGCGATCCTTCTCATCGTTGCGAATGGTCGCGGTGAGCATTTCTTGCGCGTTGTAGAGCTCAATGCGCTCTTCGGGCTTCAGCTCAAGCGCGTTCGAATGCCCTTCCAACAACTCGGCAATCAGGTCACGGGCCTTGTCCATACGGGTGATATCACCACGCCGCATGCGCCCGTAATCGCCGGCTCGCGCCAACTCCAGCGACTGGTCGATTTCATCCACAAATTTTTCCGCGTCGGTAATGGTGGCGGCACGCGTGTCGGCCCGTTCTGCCAATGAAGTTGCATCTGCCTGCAACATCACGTTGCCATGCGCTGCAGCTGACATCGCCAACGATACCGCCAACGCCACGAATTGCATTCTCATCAGATTGCCTCCCATCAAGGTGCTTGCAGCTTACAAAGGGATGCTGCCCGCGACAATCGGGTTAGGCCATGTCGCAAGCACTTGTTGCGACTACTGCCGCTCCAGATCACGCAAATGCAGCTTGAGCGCCTCGCCCGACAGCTGAATTTCGCGCACCGACAGGCCCAACGACCACATCAGCAGCACCAGCGCCAATCCAAACGCAATCTTGCCGGCATCCAGCCATCCAGCGAACAACAAAAACATGCACAGCACGCAGAAGAACAAACTGAGCACGCCGATGCCCTGCATCGCGCGAATCAGGTCGACGCGCTTGCGCAAGCTGCTGACTTCTTCCAGAAACTCGGGATGGCCGTCGTTGATCATCGAGTGCAGCTGACGGATCACCGTTGCCACCGCCAAAAAGCGATTGGTGTAGGCGAGCAGCAGCAGGGATATTGCAGGAAACAGCAGGGCAGGGGTGGATAGGGTGATGTCCATGGGCGGCAAGTTGGCGGGTTTGGTTGCGACTGCTGCGATTACAGAAGCGCTGACAACGTTTCTCGCACCGCCCGGTCGGCCAGTGCCAGGTCAATGGTGTCCAGCGTCGCATGACCGCGTGTCGCTTCGACCAGCAACGTGCGCTGTATCGCACCACGCGCCAGCGCCTCTGCGTAAGGCGTGCGGCGAAAGGTGACCATGCTGTAACGCGGCACAAAATGCTGCGGATGGCGTTCCGCCAATACGCGTTCGAGCTGGCGCTGCAGCAGGAAGTCGGCATCGTCAACGCGATCGCGCATCTCGATGTAGTTTTCCAAGGCCATGGTCTGGATGGCGTCGGCATTGGGGCGTCGCTCGGCCTCGAATTCGGCAAAAGCGTCGGCGAGGTCGGGGTGTCGATCCAGCGACTCAGCCAGCGCCACGCAGTCCTCAAACGCGCAGTTCATGCCTTGCCCGTGGAACGGCACCATCGCGTGCGCGGCATCGCCAATCAATACGGCGCGGCGATCAAGATGCCAGCGACCCAGCCGCAAGGTGCCCAGCTGTGCGAGTGGGTTGTGGCTGAAATCGTGCAGCAGATCGGGCATCAAGGGCACTGCGTCGGCGAAGTCGCGGGCGAAGAATTCGGCTACCTCAGTGTCGTTGTTGAGATTCGCAAAACTCGGTTCAGGACCATCGTTGGGCAGAAACAAGGTGACCGTAAAAGTGCCCGCACTGTTGGGCAGGGCGATGCACATGTAGCCGCCGCGCGGCCAGATGTGCAGAGCGTGCGGCTCGATTCGATAACTGCCATCCGCGTTGGGCGGAATTTCCAACTCCTTGTAGCCGTGGCCGAGCGGCTCAAAGCGCTCATCAAGATCGACCTGGCGACTCAGTGCCATGCGCATGGCCGAGCCAGCACCATCGGCTCCCACCAAGGCACCGTAGGCATGCTGGGTCCACGCGCCATCGCTGTCGCGCTGCAGTTGGCAGGTGCCCGCATCGAAATCGACCGCATGCAGGCGCTGACCAAAATGCAGGCGCGCGCCAGCCGCTTGGGCGGCTTCGAGCAGATCGACGTTGAGACGGCCGCGATGAATCGACCAGATGACTTCGCTGTCGTCGCGCCCGTAGCGCTGCAACTGGGTCTCGCCATCAATGGCATGCACCATGCGTCCACGCATCATCACTGCGTGCTGCATCACGGCAGCGGCGGCATCAGCCTGTTCAAGTGCATACCGTCCGCGCTCAGCCAGCGCCAGATTGATTGAGCGGCCGCCTTCGTAGCCCGCGATACGCGGGTCTGGACGACGCTCAAACACATCCACGGCGATGCCGCGTTTGGCCAGCATCGTGGCAAGCAGAGCGCCAGCAAGACCCGCGCCGGCGATGGTGATGCGCTCGGGACGCATCTCAGCGGGCCTCTTCATTGGCGAGGCCAGCAAATTGGCGCGCCACGGTCACCAGCCGCAAGACATCGGTGTGGCGGTTGTACAGCGGCGTCGGCGCGATGCGGATCACGTCAGGCTCGCGCCAGTCGCCGAGTACGCCTTGAGCGGCCAGATGATCGAACAGCGCACGGCCTTCGGTTCGACCACCGCGTACTCGCAGAGAAAGTTGGCAGCCGCGTCGGCTGGCATCGGCGGGAGTGACGATCTCCAATACAGAGTCGAGTTGGGCATGAATCAGCGACTCCAGATAGCCGGTGAGTTGCAATGACTTGGCTCGCAAAGCCGACATGCCCGCGCGCTGAAACAGACTCAGCGATGCAATCAATGGTGCCAATGCCAGCACCGGTGGGTTGCTCAACTGCCAGCCGTCGGCACCCGCAGTGGGCACAAACTCGGGTCCCATTTGAAAGCGCGTGGCAGGGTCGTGGCCCCACCAGCCAGCCAATCGCGGCAACGCGGCTCTGGCGTGCTTGGCGTGCACAAAGGCACCCGCGACCGCGCCGGGGCCGCAGTTCAGATATTTGTAATGGCACCAGACGGCAAAATCCGCGTCGCTGTCATGCAACGCCAACGTAAGATTGCCGGCCGCATGGGCGAGATCAAAGCCCACTGCGCAGCCCTGCGCACGCCCAAGCCGAACGATTTCCGCCAGATCAAACGCTTGTCCGCTGCGGTATTGCACGCCCGGCCACAGCAGCAGAGCGACGCGCTTGCCATGTTCGCTCAGTGCGCGCTCAATCGCCGCCAGTGAGATGGTGCCGGTGGGCTCATCGGCTTCGATCTCGATCAGATCAGTGGCGGGATCAAAGCCGTGAAAGCGGATCTGCGATTCGACCGCGTGACGGTCGGAAGGGAATGCGCCGGCCTCCATCAGGATGGCTGAGCGCCCGGCCTCGGGCCGATAGAAACTCGCCATCATGAAGTGCAAGTTGGCGGTGAGCGAGTTCATTGCCACTACTTCGATGGGCTCGGCTCCCATTACCTCGGCCAAGCCATCGCGCACCAGCGTGTGGTAATGCATCCACGGCCGCTCGCCGCGAAAGTGACCCTCGACGGCGTGCGTGGCCCATGCTTCGAGCTCGCCCTGAAGCAGTGCAGCGACGCCACGCGGTTGCAGGCCGAGTGAGTTGCCGCAGAAGTAAGTGAGATCTGCATCGCCATGACGCGGAATCAAAAATTCGCGACGTAGGTATGCCAGCGGATCGGCAGCGTCGTGGGCGAGAGCGTGTGATTCGTGCAAGAGGTGGGTCATGGTTTCACCGGAGGTTCTTGCGGTTGTCGGTTGCTCGAATAGGCAATTGAGGTGACTCGACCGACAACCGAAGTCAGTTGTGCGCTGCCCCAGAATCGACTGTCACTGGATTGGTCGCGGTTATCGCCCATGACGAACATCTCGCCTTGAGGCACGGTCACTGGCCCGAACGCTTTTGATTGGCTCATCCGCGGAAAACAATCCCGACTGCGCGTCCCACGTAAGGTGGCTCGCAAATAGCCGCTGGGGGGAGGGCACGACCAGGTCGCTGCGCTGGACGCCATCCAGGCGCGTGGCCAGCGCCGACACCACGATCACATCACCAGCATTCAAGGTCGGTAACATGGACACCGACGAAATCGTGAGAGGCGACACTCCAAATATGCGCAGACGCGGGTCCGAACTGGCTGTGCCCAGCGGATTGAGCAGGTAGATCGCAATGGCTGCCACGGCCACGGCAAACAGAGTCCCGAAAACCACGGTTGTCAAGGCACTACGTTTGTGAGGGTCGGAGCGCATTGAGTGCTTCTTGGCTTGAGGAAGAAAATGCGAAGCGGCAGATCCGTCTAAGCGTTCAAACAAACCGCGACCCCGCCAGCCCCAGCCAGTCAAGCGCCGTGCCATGAAAAATGCGGGCTTGCGCGGCGGGGTCGAGGTTGAGCGCGTCAATGCCGGCACCGGGTTGTTGCTCGCCAAGCGGGAATGGATAGTCTGTCCCCAACATCACCCGCTGGATGCCTACCGTGTCCAACAGGTAGCGCAGCGCGCGCTCATCGGCGACCCAGGAATCGAAAAACAACTGCGGCAAGTAGTCACGCGGGTTGCGCGGGTTGTCGGTGGCGACGAGGTCAGGGCGCATCCGGAAGCCGTGTTCGATGCGGCCAATCGAATACGGAAAACTGCCACCTCCGTGCGCTAGACAAACTCGCAGTCGTGGCAGGCGCTCAAGTACTCCACCAAAGATCAAGCAGCAGGCCGCGCGTGATTGCTCGGCCGGCATTCCGACCAGCCATGGCAGCCAGTACTTCGGCATGCTCTCGCTGCCCATCATGTCCCAGGGGTGGACGAGGATCGCCGCACCCAGATCCTGCGCCGCCTCAAAAAATGGAAACAGCTCCGGCGCGTCCAGATTCCACTCGCCGATATGCGAGCCGATTTGAACGCCTTGCAAACCAAGCTGGTCGATACAGCGCTCCAACTCCTGCACCGCCAAGCGCGGCGATTGCATAGGCACCGTGCCGATGCCAGCAAAGTGGCGTGGATGCGTGCGACACAAGCCGGCCATGTGATCGTTCAGTGCTTGATGCAACTCCAGCGCGTGATGCGGCTTAGCCCAGTAACTGAACATCACCGGCACCGTGCTGATCACCTGCACCTGCACGCCAAAGCGCGCGTAGTCGTCGATGCGCTCCTGCGCGTCCCAGGTCTTGGACCAGATCTCGCGAAAAAACTTGCCGTCCTTGTAAATGCGATGACGGCCGTCATCGGTGTGATGAACAACCGGAAAGCGCGGGTCGCCATACTTGGTCGCCAAGTCCGGCCAGTCGCGCGGCAGCAGGTGGGCGTGGGTGTCGATCTTCAGCATGGCTGATTGTAATCGGGCAACGCGCGGCGGTGCGCAGGTTTGCAGGCTGCGCAGGCATCCTTTGAGCACAGGCTAGATTTTCGGCACCAGCTTCGGCTCCTCGACGACAATCGGCTGCCCGAATGCGCCGACGCGCCAGCGCACCAGGACTTGCGTCGAAGGTTTGCTGCCCAATGTTTCGTAGAGCGACCTGCCGATTTTGACCTTGGCGTGTCCATTGGCGCCAGGCTCAAGGGGTGAGAGCAACAGAAAGTGATCGGTATGCCGTCGCCAGCGTGTGCTCGTTCGGGCGGTGACCTCGACCTGGCTGGTTTGGATGGGTGACCACGCCAGCTCGATGTTGCCGCGCTCGGCAACGATGCCTGCTCCGATCACAAATCCAATCGTACCGATGGTGATGAACTCGCCAAGCACGAGGCGCGCCATGATGCTGTCGCGCATCCAGCGCGCAGCCAGCCAGATGATGAATGGCGAGACTGCCAAGGCAATTCCACTGACGAGCATGCGCCATTGGGTGGAATCCACGGTCGCCGGGTACTCAAAAAAAGCAGACCCCAGATAGGTGACAAAGGCGACCGTCGCCCAGCCGTAGGTCCACAGCATCGGCAGCCAAGCGCGCGACCACAGAGCCGCACCTTGCACTTGGCTGGCCGCACGCGCAGGTGGATCGGTGGCGCGTATCTCCAACAGCGCGGCGGCGATCTGAGTCGCCGTATAGGCTTGCATGCTGTCGGATCGAGGAAGGGTCATCTCCACCCACATGCGACCGCCATGCGCGACCAGCTCGTTGACCGACTTGCCGAACAGGCGACCAATGACGGTTCGCGCAGGCGCTGATTCACGCAGCCACTTGCCAATCCGAGGGTCTTCGCTCTGTACTTCGTAGCTGTGATCGAAGTTGGCCAGCCCGGTCTCTACTTCGCGTCCGATTCTGGCCTTGCGCAACAGTCGCGAGAGCGTGCCCTCGCGGGCAATGCGAAACTCGATGCCGGCGGGCATGCGAACGCCCACGCGCAGCCGAATATGCGCTTTGGCCTTGGTCTCATGGACGATGTGCGGCACTGGTTTGCCGCAATACTCGGCTTGCCGCGACTCACCTTCCCAGTCCCAGCTTTTCTCCCGTGAGCGCGCCAACACGTATGCCGCAACACCGCCGATGCCGATCCAGATCCACATGCGTGTTCTCCATCCGCCTGCCGGGATTCTTGCACACGCAAGCACGTTGTCGGCAGCGTTCCCAGGTTCCGTGGGCGAGCTCAGGCGAACGCGTGACCGACCCGCGCAGAGCACGCTATACAATGTCGCCGCGCCGCTGTTGGCGTTGGCGGTGACGGCGCGATGCGAGTGCTGGTGATGCAACAGAAAATGGTCGGCGACGTGCTCACCAGCAGCATCCTGTGCGAGAACCTGCGCCGCTTGCTGCCAGGTGCCGACGTGCATTTCGTGGCCCATGCGGGGGCCGCGCCTGTCCTGCAAGGCAATCCCAACATTGATCGCATTCATGCGTATCCCGCTCGCAGCACTTGGCAGGCGAAACGACCATTGGCCGACACCCTGCGCAGCCTCCAGTTTGATGCGCTGATCGATGTCTACGGCAAATGGGAAAGTTTGCAACTGGTCCGTCATTGCCGCGCCAAGCGCTCCATCACCTATCGCAAGTGGTACAGCCGCGGGTTTTACACCGACACCGTCACTCGAGTCGCGCATTCGAAATCCGGCTTGCCGTTGGCTATCGAACATCGGCTGCAGCTTCTGCAGCCCCTGCTGGGTGCGCTCGATCCTGCCCAACTGGTGCACCGGCCACGCCTGTATGTGAGCGATTCCGAGCGCGTTGGCGCACGCGCATTTCTGGCGTCCCACCACATTTCACCTGCGCAGCCATTGCTGATGGTCAGTGCGCTCGGCAGTGACGTGAGCAAGACCTTCCCGTTACCCGCGATGGCGCAGTTGCTTGATCGCATCGTGGCCCGCTGCGATGCGCAGTTGCTGTTCAATTGCCTGCCCAACCAACGCGCACAAGCCGAAGCTCTGTTTGGGCTGTGCAACGAGGCGACGCGCCGTCGCATTGCCTTGGACGCTTACCCGCAGGGCCTTCGGGAGTTCATCGCCGTGCTGGCCGAATGTGATGGCTTGTTTGGCAACGAGGGCGGAGCGGTCAACATGGCGCGCGCGCTCGATGTACCCAGTTTCTGCATTTTTTCGCCGTGGATTTCCAAGCAGGTCTGGGACATCAATGACGACGGCCGGCACACCGCCGTGCACCTGGCCGACTTCGCCCCGCAACTGCTGCATGCCCTCACTACCGCCAAAATAAAACAGCGCACCGTTGAGCTCTACGCCGCTTTTGATCCGCACTGGGTAGAGCCAGCGCTGGATCAGTTTGTCGCGACTCGCGTGGCGGGTTAGGGATCGGCGATGAAAGTCCTGCACTTTGACCTCGCCGCAGGTTTTCGCGGCGGCCAGCGTCAAGCCTTGTTGCTGCATCGAAACCTGTTAAAGGCGGGTATCGACAGCCTGCTCACCGTCGATGCTGCGGGCAGGCTGCGGGAGAAGGCGGCTCAAGACGGCATCGAAGGCATCGTGCCCATTCAGGTATCGCGGATTCGGCCGGATGCTTTGGCTCGACTCAGTTCCAGCGCGTCGGTAGTGCGGCTGCTCAGGCGAGCGCGACCCGACATTGTCCATTTTCACGAGCCTGCGTCCCTGTTGTATGGACCACTCGCCGGCGCTGCGTTGCGTGTGCACACGCGCCGCGTGTCGTTTCCGATCAAGCCTATGAGCGTTCGCCTGAAATACCGGCCGCTTGGCCTGCACGTCGGCGTCAGCGAGGAGATTTCCAGTTACCTGCGCAGCCTGGGTTTGGATCACGTGCATACCGTGCATAGCGGCATCGACCTTGCGCGTTTTGAGCACCCGCCCGCTATCCGGCCGTTGGCTGGCAATCCGCACTTCAAGCTGCTTTACGTGGGCGCGTTTCACAAGATGAAAGGTATTGAGGTCTTGCTGGAGGCGTTTTGCCGGCTGGCGGGTGCCGACATCGAGCGCCGTCTGCAACTGCATCTGGTGGGCGACGGTGAGCTGCTGCCAGCGTTTCGTCGCGACCTTGAGCGGCAAGGCGTGGCCGACCGCGCCGTTTTCCACGGATTCCGCGAGGACACCGAAGCGTTTCTTGCCGATGCTGACGCGGTGCTGGTGCCTTCAACGTATGGCGAGGGCTCGAACGGCATCATCAAGGAAGGGATGGCAGCGGGCAGACCCGTGATCGCCAGCGACCTCGCCTGCAATTCAGAGCTCATGCAAGCCGGTGTCGATGGGTTGCTGTTCCGCAACATGGATGCGGCAGACCTCGTGCAAAAGGTCACCGAGTTGCAGGAGGGCAAATGGACGTTTGATCGCGACCACCTGCGCGCCACGGCGGCACGCTTTTCGGATACGCGGATGAGCTCGGCATACATTGGGCTATATGAGCGGTATCTGGCGGGTCGGCGTCAGGGTCAGCTTTGAACGACAAACTTTGAAAACCTTGCCCGCGTTGAGTGCTTGAACCCATCCCCCGGCCTGTTCGTTCTGAGATATCGAAGGACGCGCGACAACCGCGAGCGAACGCGTCGCCGGTTTCCCAGTTGTAGTCGACTCCAATCAAGTACTGTCAACGCTTCGGTGAGGTCTGCGTTAGAGGCTGGCATGAGCAATCACACCGCACCTGTACTACCGGAAGTCTGGATGGCGCTGCTTTCTTCCCTGACACGCCCAGCAGCGGCCGCGCCGGCGCAGTCGGCTGCGCTCAAGCGGCAGCTGGATGCGTTTCTGCAATCGGTCGAGCGTCGCGCTTTGTGCATGCTGGAACTGGGCACGCGGCAGCGCGAAGAAGCGCTGGATCTGCTGCAGGACTGCATGCTGCGGTTTGTTGATCGGTATGCGGATAAGCCTGCCGCTGACTGGCCGCCCTTGTTTTTCCGCGTCGTCAGCAATGCGCTGATTGATTGGCAGCGACGGCGCAGTGTGCGTAACAAAGTGATCGCGATATGGCCCTGGGGCAAATCCTCCAAACGCCAAGACGAAGCGCAACCGATTGAATTTGATGCACCCGCGGCGGAGACCGAACGCCCGGACAGCATCCACGCACGCAACGACCTGATGCAGTCCATGAATCGCGCCTTGGCCGCTCTGCCAACGCGGCAGCGGCAGACATTTCTGCTACGCGAATGGCAAGGCATGAGCGTCGCTGAGTCTGCGCTCGCGCTGGGCATCTCCGAAGGCAGCATCAAGACCCACCTTTTCCGCGCGCAAGCGCGCTTGCGGGAGGCGCTGCATGAACACGCCTGAGCACTCAAAGCCTGACCCGCTCGATTCAACCAGTAGCGCCGAGTTTGCCGCCCTGTGGGCCGACTTGGACGCCCGCTCAGAACGCCTGGACGCAGACACGCTGGATCGGTTGCGGGGTGCGCGCCGCGTTGCGTTGGCGCGAGTGGGCGCAAAGCCTGCACACGCCATCCGTAGCTGGATCGCGGCGGCGGCCTTCGCCGGCCTTGCCGCGATCATGCTGTGGCCGCAAGCGGTGACGACCGCAGTGCCGCCGGCACCAGTGTCGATGGAAGCCTTCGGCATGTTGGCCTCGCCGGATGAAGTTGAAGTGTTGGAGTCGTTGGACTTTTATCTGTGGGTCGAGAGCCAAGCTGCGTTGTCGGACGAGCATGGCTAAGCATTTGCATCGCCTGCATTTGTACCGCCTGCATTTGTATCGCCTGCATTTGCATCGCCTGCGGGGGCGACGGCTGGCTTTGTCCTTGGCCTTGTCTTTGGCGCTGCAGTTGCCAATCGCGACTGTGCAGGCGCAATCCTGGGCTTCGTTGCCCGCGCCCGAGCAACAAGCCTTGGCGCCGTTTGCCGCCGAATGGGACACGCTCGATGTCGACCAGCGCCTGCGGCTGCTGGATAGCGCAAAGCGTTGGATCGCACTGCCGGAGGATCGCCGCGAGATATTGGCTGCCAGGTTGGCGATTTGGCAGGGTTTGAGCGCAGACGAGCGCAAGCGATTCATTGATCATCGCGCCGCGCAAGGTGGCCGAGAAGCGGGCCAGCAGCGCGAACTGCGGAGGCGTTTCGATGGCCTGCCGCCGGCGCAGAAGGCGGCGATGTTGGAACGCTTTCGGGCCATGCCGCCGGCCGAACGGCGCGCGTTTCTAGCCGGCGCCACGTTTGCCGAAAACACTCGCGGCCGGCAACCGTGGCGGCAGCTTATGCAAGCCTTGCAGCCGCCTGAGCGCCAACAACTGCGGCAGCGGGTGTCCACCTTAAGCGAAGGCCAACGTCAGCAGATATTTGCGCAGATGCAGGCAAAAACGGATGCGCAGCGGGTCGAGTTTGCGCGGCAGCTGATCGCGACTGTTGACGGGCCCGCTTTGTTGCAGCTTTTGCAATCGACACCCAACGAGGACAGGTCCCAATGATTCCGACCTTGGTCTCACATGCAATCGCATCAATGCCCGTCAGCCCCGCGAAGGCGGGTATCCAACGCTTTCGAAGCCGCAGTCAAGCCGCGAGTCCTCTGGATTCCCGCCTTCACGGGAATGACGGATTCAGGGGCCTAGGTCGGCGCAAAGTAACTGCAACGTTTCAACCGTCCATCAGCCAACACGATGGCACCACCCAATCCGCTGCCACCCGCATGCCGAGGGAGAACGATCATGTTTGACGACCTGCACGTTTCAGAAAGCCTAGCTGTATCGAGCCAAGCGCTCGCCGCCGATGCTGTTGCCGGTGCTGCGGCCCGCAGCAAGGTGACGGCCAGCAACGAGGCTTTGATCTTGCTCAATCGGATCGCTCCCGGGGCCTCGCGTGCTGAGCGCACACGGGTGGCGGCGCTGGGCTACGAGGCCTACCTTGAGGAGCAACTCAATCCGGCGGCGCTGGATGACTCTGCGCTGGACACGGTCATCAGCCAGACTTTGTTTACCTTGGTCTTGAACCGGGCGCAGCTTTTCGCCAACGCGCGCGCCAACGGCGGCAACTACGGCCAAATTGCCAGCGAGTTCACGGCCAACTTTTTACTGCGCGCGCTGTACAGCCGCCGGCAGTTGTTTGAATCTACCGTCGGCTTTTGGTCCGATGTACTTAACATCCAGCTCAATGCCAACGCCCAGCTGATTGTCGAGAAGTCCCTGGACGACCGGCTTGTGGTTCGTCCGCACGCCTTCGGTCGCTTCCGCGACTTGCTGGGAGCCAGCGCCAAATCACCGGCGATGTTGATCTATCTCGACAACGCCTCGAATGGCTTGAACGGCAGCATCAACGAGAACTACGCGCGCGAGCTGATGGAGCTGCACACGCTCGGTGTTGACGGGGGTTATTCCGAAACCGACGTGATCGACGTGGCGCGCTGCCTGAGCGGGTGGTCCCTCAACCGCACGACCGGCGACTTCCTGTTCCAACCGACTTATCACGACAGCGGTGCCAAGCGAGTGCTCGGAGTCAATATCGCGGCCGGCGGTGGCTTGCAGGATGGCGAAACCGTGCTCGACCTGCTCGCCTCGCATCCATCCACCGCGCGCTACATCGCAACCAGGCTGATTCGTCGTTTTGTGACCGACACCCCCGGCAGTGAGTTGATCACCGCCGTCGCGCAGGCCTTCAGCAGCAGTAGCGGTGATACCCGAACCATGTTGCGCGCCATGTTCTTGCATCCCGCCGTGCGTGGCGCGCCGGCCTCCAAGTTCAAGCGACCACAGGAGTTCACGCTGTCGATGCTGCGGGTGCTGGAAGCGACTGCCGAATCGAATGGCTTCCGCCTGCTCGCCGAAGCCTTGCGAGGTCTGGCCCACACGCCGTTCAGCTGGCCATCACCCGATGGCTATCCCGACAGCGCGCCCTACTGGCTCAACAGCAATGCCACCTTGCTGCGCTGGAATTACGCGATCAACACCACCAAGGGTGGCGCGCGTGGCGGCTGGCGAATCGCTTGGACAACCTTGCTGGAAGGGGTTACGACCCTTGAGCAGCTGATCCCGCGCGTGGCCGATATCGTGGGCATCGGACCGCTTTCAGGCAGCGCCTTGAGCCTGTGGACCAAGTCCGCGCTGACCCTCACCCAGCGCCAGCAAATCACTACCGCCAACCGCGACAGCACCGCCATCACCCTCGCCGCGCTGATGTTGAGCGGCGAATCCTTTCAGCTGCGCTGAGCGCACGAGGAGTATTGCCATGCCTATCAATCGACGTGAATTTCTGTGCAGCTCGTTGCTCAGCGCCGGTGCGTTGGCGATGCCGGGGGTGTCGTTGGGTTTTGCCGGCAAGAGTGCGGGCGGCGGCAGCGTGGTTGCCATCTATCTGCGCGGTGGTGCGGATGGTCTCAACATGGTGGTACCGTGGCGTGACGACAATTATTACCGCCTGCGGCCGCGACTCGCGGTGCCGCGTCCGGATTCGGCCGGAGGCGTGTTGGATCTCGATGGCTTTTTCGGCCTGAATCCATCGATGCTGCCGCTGCGTTCGCTGTATACCGAAGGCAAACTCGCGATGGTGCATGCCTGCGGCGGCACCCACGGCTCGCGCTCGCATTTTGATGCACAGGAATTGATGGAACGCGGCGTCAACAGCAAGTCAGGTGCGACCAGTGGCTGGCTGGGCCGTGCGGTCGAAACCCTGCCGCAAGCGGGCATCGATCCTTTTATCAGCACCGCCATCGGCACTGCAGTTCCGCGCGCGTTTTCCGGCGCGGTGCCGGCGGTTGGTATTTCCAGCGTGGAAGGTTTTGACTTGGCGCTGGAAGGCAATGCGCTGACCGCTGCGCGTTATGCGATTGCACATGGCTACAGCAAGAGTTCCAGCATCGGTGTGGCCGCCATGCAAACCGTCGAAGCCATCGATTTGTTGAAGGCGGCGCGGCCGACTCAGTACGTCACCGATCCAACGGCGATGTATCCGACGGGCACCTTTGGCAACAACTTGAAGCAGTTGGCGCAATTGTTGAAAGCCGACATCGGCATCCGCACCGCCGGCGTCGACCTCGGCGGCTGGGACCACCACGACAGCGAAGCCGGCAATCTGGCCCCCTTGCTGAGCGAACTGAGCGCCGGCCTGCTCGCCCTGCACCGCGACCTCGGCAGTTTGGCCGCTTCGGTCAGTGTCATCGTGATGAGCGAGTTCGGCCGCCGCGCCTTCGAGAACGGCTCACTCGGCACCGATCACGGCACCGGCAACTTGATGATGGTGCTTGGCGGAGGCGTCCGTGGCGGCCGCGTGCTTGCCAACTGGCCCGGAATGGCCGACGCCAATCTGGATCGCGGTGATCTCAAAATCACCACCGACTACCGGCAAGTGTTCCGAGAAGTGCTGGCCAAGCAATTGCCCGAAGTGGATCTTGATTACGTCACCCAGGATTACGTAGGCGGACCTTCACTGGGTTTGTTTTCTTGATGGCGATTGTATTTGCCGTTTCCGCAGCAAGCTGGACGCGCTCCTGCGCGGCCGCTTCTGATCTTGGAGGGACGCGCTCCTGCGCGGCCGCTTCTGGTCTTTGCGGGACGCGCTCCTGCGCGGCTGCTTCTGATCTTGGAGGGACGCGCTCCTGCGCGGCTGCTTCTGATCTTGGTTGAAGAGCAGCGCCGCGGGAGCGGCGCCCTCCAAGTGCTGCTCCCAGCAAGCGCAGCGCCCTCCAAGCGCAGCGGATCGCGTTAAAACGCCCCCTGCCAACGGCCGCTTCAAGCTGAGGGCGCTCCCGCGCGGCCGCTTCTGATCTTGGAGGGACGCGCTCCTGCGCGGCTGCTTCTGATCCTAGAGGGACGCGCTCCCGCGCGGCCGCTTCTGATCCTGGAGGGACGCGCTCCTGCGCGGCTGCTTCTGATCTTGGTTGAAGAGCAGCGCAGCGGGAGCGGCACCCTCCAGGTGCTGCTCCCTGAAAGCGCAGCGGCCTCCAAGTGCTGCGGATCGCGTTAAAACGCCCCTGCCAGCGACCGCTTCAAGCGAACCGCGCTGGCACCGCCGCCACCTGTCCGCAGGCTTTGCAGGTCCGATCCTCAGCCGAACGATAGAATTTCTCGAAAACCGCCAGAAAATCGGTCTCGATGTTGCGCAAAGTGAAACGCTCATCGAACAGCAGGTGATTGCAGGCTTCGCAATACCACTGCAGGCCGTCCAATTCGTGTGGTAGCCGCTTGCGTTCGATGACGAGCCCCACGCCGCCGGCGGAGCGTTGCGGGGAGTGCGGCACGCGGGCGGGCAGGTAGAACATCTCGCCGGCGCGGATGGGGATGTCCCTTACTGCGCCGTCTTCTTGAATCCGCAGCACCATCTCGCCCTCAAGTTGATAGAAAAACTCCGGGCCTTCGTCGATGTGGAAATCGCTGCGCTGGTTGGGACCACCGACCACCATGACGAAGAAGTCGCCGTCGACGATGCACTTGTTGCCCACTGGGGGTTGTAACAGATGACGATGCTCGGCAATCCATGCATGGATGTTGAAGGGGGCCATGACGGTCATGAGCTGGGCGGCAGCGGGGCCGGGGCCGCTGTGTGGGTGCCATCCCAACTGAAGCCGGTGCGTTTGGCGAGATCATCGACTTCCAGCAGATCGGTGTAGCGACGGCCGCGGATGATCCAGGTGGGGAATGTCTGGATGCCGGCGTTCAAACAGGTCATCGAGAACGGGCCGCCGCGACCGGCTGGACTGCACTCGACGTACGGCAAGTCCTTGGCCGCGCCGCCAAATAGCGCCTTCTGCTTGTTGCAGGTGGGGCACCAGGACGCGCCAAAGAACTGCGCTCCGCTCTCCTTCAGATGGATTGCCAAGGCTTGCAGTTGCGGCTCGGGACGCGGCGAAAACAGGCCGGCGTAATACGCGTGCGAAATTCCAATCACACCCAGCAACAAAGCAGCGTGGCTCATCGACCAGTTCAGCCACGGCGTGCCCGGCGCTGAGGGCGGGCGATTCACCAGCACGATGACCAACAGCGCGATGAGTGTCGCCAGCGAGGCCAGACACCAGCCACACACGGCTTGCAATTCGATCAACCCGACGGCGGTGAGGTACAGACTGAAGGCGACGCCGAGCAGGCTCAGCGTGGCCAACCGGCGCCAACGGCGCATGCGCGCCGACGGAATCAATGCGGCAGCGGCAATCAGGGCGTAGGTGAAGAAGCCGATCAGCGCGACCGGAATGCCGAACAGGCGCGACCAGTGGCTTTGTTGGATCAGATCACAGCTGGATCCGGCGACGCACAGCAGTGGCGTTGCCGAGGTGAGCGCGACGACACTCAAATAACCGGTGATCAGCAAGCCGACCGCCGCCAATCCGAGAATCATCTTGTCAGATAGCGAGCGAGGCAGCTCGGCGGTGACCTTGGGCAGGTTGGGCCGGGTGACGCTGCTCGAGGTCGGCTTGTTGCGCTTCTTGCTCATGCGGGGGCTCTTCAAGGGTGATGCGGTGGGGTTGCTCGATTCAGCTGAGTGGTTGATCCAGCACAGCGATGCATTTCAACTCGATGGCAATCGGTGTTGGCAGCGCGGTGATGCCAAGCGTAGTCCGACAGGGAGCGCCAGCGGGATCGGGAAAGTATTCGGCCCAGATGGCGTTGTAGGGCGCGAAGTCGCTACTCATGTGGGTGAGATACACGGTCACATCGACCAGCTGGTCCCAACGCGCGCCAGAGGCCTCCAACACGGCGCGCACGTTGGCGAACACTGCGTGCGTTTGCGCTCGGATGTCATAGCTTTCCAAGCTGCCGTCGACGGCCGTCACGTTGCCGACAATTATATTGCTGCCCGCTGTGCGCGGGCCGATGCCCGAAAGGAACAGCAACTGGCCGACCCGGCGCGCATGGGGATAGGCACCGACTGGCGCGGGAGCGGTGCTGGTCTGGATGACTTCATTCATGGTGGGCCGTGTGACTGATGTCTGATTGAAGCCAGTGATGTTGAAGCCAGTGATGTTGAAGCCAGTGATGCCGGATGGATGCAACTGCCTGTGGGAGCGCCGGAAGGCGCGATTGGCTTGGCTGACCTAAAAGCATCGCGCCTTCCGGCGCTTGGCTGACCTAAAAGCATCGCGCCTTCCGGCGCTTGGCTGACCTAAAAGCATCGCGCCTTCCGGCGCTCCCACAGGCAAAAATTTGGTGGCGCAAGATATCTGCCAAGTCACACTACTAACAGCAAAACTCCCTTCTTGGCGACCGCAGCATTGGCGCATCATCGCGAAGCGGCGAGATCAATGCACACATTGCGTGGCTCGTTGAAAAAGCGCATGGCATCGAGTCCGCCTTCGCGACCCAAACCGGACGCCTTGACGCCACCAAAGGGAGTGCGCAAATCGCGTTGCAACCAACTGTTGATCCACACCACGCCCGCCTCGATGCGGGCGGCGATTCGGTGCGCCCGTCCGAGATCAGACGTCCACACCGAGGCCGACAAGCCGTATGCCGACGCATTGGCCAAACGCAGTGCATCTTCTTCATCATCAAATGCTTGCAGAGTGACTACCGGTCCAAAAATCTCCTCCTGATTGCTGCGGCAGTCCGGTCCCAATCCTTCAATAATGGTGGGGGCGACAAACCAACCGTCGGCGCAGCGACCTGCAACGTTGATCGCCCCGCCGCCGCACAGCACGCGGCCGCCTTCCTCACGCGCCAAAGCGATGCAACCCAACACTTTGTCGAAGTGGGCTCGTGACACCAGCGGACCCAGCCGCGTTTGCGGGCCCAATGGATCGCCGACCTGCATGTTGCTTGCCCGCTCCACGAGTTGATCGCGGATCTCCGCGTAGACACTGCGCTCAATCAGGATGCGTGAGCCGCACAAGCAAATCTGCCCGCTATTCAGAAAGGCGCTGCGCAACAGCGTGTCCAGCAGCCCCGCGCGCGGCGCGTCGGCAAATACCAGGGTTGGATTCTTGCCACCCAGCTCAAGCGAGACCTTTTTCAGCGCCGGCCCGCAGTGTGCGGCGATGCGCCGGCCGACCAGCGTACTGCCGGTAAAACTCACCGCCTTGACCAAAGGATGTTCGACCAATGCTTGGCCGACCGCGTCGCCGCGGCCTTGCACAATGTTGAGCACGCCGGCGGGCAGTCCAATTTCTCGACACAATTCCCCCAGCATCCACGCTGTCATTGGAGTGACTTCGCTGGGCTTTGCCACCACCGTGTTGCCGGCCGCCAGCGCAGGCGCAATCTTCCAAGTGAACAGATACAGCGGCAGGTTCCACGGGCTGATGCAGGCAACCACACCCAGCGGCAGGCGCAGGGTGTAATTGAGCCCGACCTCGCCGTGGTGACATTCGCTGGCAAACTGCGTGGCGGCTGCGGCAAAAAAGCGCAGATTGCTGACCGCGCGCGGCATTTCCACATCACGGGCCAATGCCAACGGCTTGCCGGCATCGGTCGATTCGGCTTGGGCAAACGTATCGATGCGGACTTCCAGCGCGTCCGCTAAACGATTCAACCACCATGCGCGCTGCGAGGCTGGCAAGGCTGCCCAAGCCGGCGCGGCCGTGCTGGCCGCGGCTACCGCGAGATCAACATCGGCGCTGTCGCTTGCCGCACAACGCACATATTCCGCACCCGTAGCCGGATTGAAGACCGGCAAGGTAGCCGCGTTTACCGCCGCCCGCACCTCGCCGGCAATCAGATTGAGGATGCTCACGGTGCCCACTTGGCCGAAGCCGGTGGGTGGCTCCGCAGTGGGTGCATGGAAACTGGCTGTGCGAACAGTGAATCGGCAGGCGAGACGCAGATCGGAGGCATCGCGGGTAAGTGGCGGTAGGTCGGCAGTGCGGCAAGTGTGCCGCACGCCGATCTGCTACGCAGCCTTGTACTGGCCGACGCGTGGCCGACCCGACTGAAGTCAGCGTTGGATTGGTGCCTTCCTCAGGTACCAATAACCCCGCCGTCATCCTTGGTCACCACCACCGTCGCTGAGCGCCCGCGCGTGCTGCCGCCATCAGGCCAGCCCAAGGTGCCATCCTCGCCCGGATGTTGGATGTTGACGAAGGCGGTGCGCATGTCGCCGCTGTAGATGATGCCGGTCACTTCGCAGCCGACCGGTCCGATCAGAAAACGGCGAATATCGCCAGTCACCGGATTGGCCGCCAGCATGGCGTTGTTGCCGAACGGGCCGGTAGCGAGCTGGCTGCCGCTCATGTCGGTTTGAATCCACAGCAGACCAGCGCGATCAAACCACAAACCGTCCGGGCTGGCGTGGATACCGTCAGCGTTGAGCGGCCGGTTCTGCGTCGCCGGCAGGATGCGGCTGTTGTCTTGCGGGCCTGACAGGACGAAAAGATTCCAAGTGAAGCTGGTCGCCGCAGGATCATTGCCCGTCTCCCGCCAACGGATGATGTGGCCAAACGGATTGGGTCCGCGCGGATTGGCTGGCGCCACCTGAGCCGCAGTGCGACTGCTGTTGTTGGTCAAAGTGAAATACACCTCGCCGTTGGCGGGATCAATCGCGCCCCATTCGGGTCGGTCCATTTTGGTGGCACCGGCGACATCAGCCGCCAGTCGGGTGTTGAGCAGGACATCGGCTTGATCGGCAAAAACCACGTTCGCGGCGGTGGCGCGAGCGCGAAATGCGGCGTCATTGACGTCGAGAGCCAGCCACGTGCCGCTGCCGTTATCGTCGAACTTGGCGACGTACAACGTGCCCGATTCCAGCAGGTCGACCACCCCAAGAAATGGCACGTACACGCCACGGGTCACAAACTTGTAGATGTACTCATTCTGCGAATCGTCGCCGCTGTAGAACACCACCGGCTTACCGACGACTGGCTGCGCAAACACGCAGCCTTCGTGGGCGAAGCGACCCATGGCGGTGCGCTTCTTCGGGATTGAAGTCGGGTTGAACGGGTCGATCTCGACGATGTAGCCGAAGGTGTTGGGTTCATTGCGGAAATCACTCTCGGCGTTGGCGCCAACAGTGCTGGCATTGAAGCGCGGCTCAACGGTCTCCCAGCCGTAGCGGCTGGCGCTGCTGGGCACACCGAAACGGGTGTGTTCGCGCGGGCGAGTGGCGTCGCGATTGACGAAATAGCCGGCCCAGTTTTCTTCGCAGGTGAGGTAGGTGCCCCACGGCGTGAAGCCGTTGCCGCAGTTGTTCAAGGTGCCGCGCGCTTCCGTGCCCGTCGGGCTGAACGTGGTGCGCAACTTGGCGTTGCCGCGCAGTGGCCCGGTGATCTCCATCGGCGTGGCGCCAGTGATACGGCGATCGCGAAAGCTGAAGGCGCGTTGCCAAACACCGCCACGTTGGACGATTTCCAACACGCTGACACCGTGTGCGGCAATTTCCTTGCGCACTTCGTCAGCAACGCGGACGCCATTCACCGTCGTCGGGCCATTGCGATGCATCTGCGGCTGATCGATGTATTCGTGGTTCATCACCAGCAGGCCGCGTTGCTCACGTAGCGGACGGTTGACGATTGGAAAGTAGTGAATGCCATCGTGATGCATGCCGATCTGCTGCTCCTGGTCGGCACCGCTGTTCAAGCCGCCGTCCAGATACGCGGGGCCATTGGCGCCGATGGGCTCACCCCAAGCAAACATGACCCGCGCGGTGTAGCCCGCCGGCACGGTAATTTGATTGCTGCGATTGATGGCGACCGCCGCAAAGCCAGGCCGCGCGAGCATGGACTTGACCTCGGCGGTGGAGAAGTGCGAATCGGCGAGCAATCCCTTGGCAACGCCGGAGTTGTTCAAGCCAGAGGCCAAGGCTTCACGCCCGCCCAAGGCACCGGCCAGCGCAAGACCGGCACCGCCAGCCAGCAGGCCGCGGCGGCCCAGATTGACCGCCAGTACGTCACTGAAATGGCGATTGCTGGAGCGGTTGCTGTCTTCGTTGTCAAAGTCAGCGATATCGCTCTTGGATGAAGTGTCTGCGGCTGTCATGGTGGCGCTCCGGCGGCGAATGAATCCAGCCGGCGACGCTAAGCGCGAAACAAGTCAATTCGATTGCCGACAGATGCGATTCTTATGTTCGGCTTGTGACGGTGGGACAGTTTGGTGCTCGCAGTCGCCCGCCCACGCGCAAGTCGATGGAGTTTTGCCATTCTCGGCTAACCCCGTTCCTGTGCTCTCTGCGTATGTAGCGTTCTCACCTCACCGCTAATGATAGGAGTGGACTCATGGATTGCCGATGCGCTTGGCTGCTGGTCACCAGCTTGTTGATGTTCGCCGCACCGGTTGCGGCGCAGGCTCCCGATAGCAACGGCGTGACCGTCTGGATCGCTCCAGCGGAGGGCCGGCAGCCTATCCGCCTCGACAGTGTCGATATCCAGATCGACACCAGCGGATTCATCGCACGCACGCGTATCGAGATGAGCTTCCACAATCCCAATAGCCGGGTGATGGAGGGCGAGTTCGTATTTCCGCTGGCCGCCGGACAATCCGTGGCTGGCTATGCCTTGGAAGTGGAAGGCAAGTTGCGTGATGGCGTGGTGGTGCCCAAGCAAACCGCACGGGTCGCGTTTGAAGACATCACCCGTCAGAACGTCGATCCTGGCTTGGCGGAGTTGACCGCCGGCAACGTTTTTCGCACGCGCCTGTATCCGATCCCGGCCAATGGCAACAAACGCATCGCGCTGTCCATCGAGCAGGTGATGGTCGATGCTGGCGATCATTATCAGTATCTGTTGCCGCTGGCATTCCGCCAGCCGGTGGCCAGCTTTACCTTGCGTGCCGAGGCGCTGGCGGCGGCGAGTTCACCCAGCGATTCCAGCGCTTCGCCCGAGCAAGCGCTCAGCTTTGATCGCAGCGGCAGCGCGTGGGTGGCGAGCTTTGCGCGCAGCCACGTCATGCCGCAGCGCGAATTGGCATTTCGCATTCCCAAAGGCAACAGTGAGGCCAGTGTGCTGGAAGCGACCGAAGCCCTGGAGCCGCGCTGGCGCAGCGTAGTGGCGCAGTTGGATACGGGACTGCCGGCGAAGCGCAAAGCGCCCGCGTTGCCGCGTCGTGTTGGAATTTTCTTTGATGCGTCCGGCAGCGCCGCCGAGCGCGATCTTGAGCGCGAGCGCGCGGTGCTGGGCAGTTATCTCGATAGTCTGGGTGAGGTTGAAGTGCAGTTGGTGGTGTTTCGCGACGCGGCGGAGCCACGGCAGACCTTCAAACTGCAGCAAGGCCAATCAGCGCAACTGCTGGACAAGTTGGCCCAGCTTCCCTTGGACGGTGGCAGCAGTTACGCGGCGATTGCCGGAGCCTTGCTCAGTACCGTTGACGTGGTATTGGTCATCGGCGATGGCTTGAGCAACTTTGGAGGCGCTGTGCCCCGCCTACCCACTGACGTGCCAGTGCATGTTCTGCATGCTGCGCAAAAGGCCGATCACGCCGCTCTGGCGCGCATCGCTGAGCGCGCTGGCGGGCAGGTCATTGATCTATTGCAGGTGAATACTGAGCAAGCCAGCCAGACTCTGCGGGCGGCTGCGTGGCGACTGCTGTCTGCCGACGTTGCCGGCGGCACCTGCGACGATATGTTGCCTGCGATCGGCGCAGCGGTCGCTAAAACCACCGTCATCACCGCGCGTTGCGATGGCAAAGCCAAACTGACTTTGCGTTTTGGCGAGGCCACCAATTCGGCGATCACGCGCGAGTTCAGCGTCGGCGAACGCGAGCCGGTGGCGGCTGCGCTCATCGACAGCGTGCATCGACTGCGCGCGCAGGCAACCATCGCTGCACTGCAGACGCAGTCAACACCGGATGAAGCAGCGATCACCGAGTTGGGCATGCGCTTTGGCGTGGTCACGCGCTACACCTCGCTGCTGGTGCTGGATCGCTTGGAGGATTACCTGCGTTATCGCATTGAGCCGAAGGACGCTGAGCTGGCGATGCAATACCGGGCTCGCCTACTGAGCCAACCAAAGGCCTTCGCCGATGCAGGTCTCGAACAGCGCATCGAGAATCTGGCCGCCGCTTGGCTTGAATTCCGGACCTGGCACACCACGCGTCATCCCTGGCTGGAAACGCTGCTGTTGCCAACCGCCGAAGCCGAAGCGCTGCAGTGGGCGAACCTCAGTCGACCCTACGAATCGATTGATGCGAGCCGGTCCCAGCAAATTGATGCGCTTAGCAAGCAGATTCGCGCAGCGGCACGCGATGCCGCACGCCTTGGCAAGCAGAGTCAAGTCTTGCAGGCGCGCTGGGCCAGCGAAGGTGCAGACGCAACGAGCAGATGGCTGTGGGAACGCGAAGCGGGCTTGCTGATGGTGGAAGTAGATCGCTTGCGCGCACAGCGCCTCAAGCTGCCGCCGGCGGTGCTATCGGCCGCTTCCGAACCGGCAGTGGCTTCTCAGCCTGAGAGCACGACCCTGGATACAGTCACTTTGACTGGCTCAAGAATAGTGGGTGAGGACGAAGACGATAGCGTTGCATACCGTCGCGCCGCGTCACCGGTGGCCGCGACTTCAGTGGCTGCACCTGTCGCGGACATGGCGGCGCCACCACCTGCCGAGTCAGAGGCCTCGAAGAGCGATGGCTCAGGCACGCCCGCCGGCAACGCCGCTGCGGATCGCCCCGCTGAACCCGCACCCAGCCGAATCAAGCTCGCCGGCTGGAATCCCGATACGCCTTATCTGGCGGCCATCCGCAGCGCTGCTGATCCCTATGAGGCCTATCTGGCCCAACGCAAAGCGCACGGCAGCGCGCCGGCGTTTTTCATCGACGTTGCCGATTTCCTTCGCGACCAAGCCAAACAACCCGCGTTGGCGCAGCGGGTGTTGTCGAACATCGCCGAACTCGACAGTGAAAGCACCGCACTGACTCGCGTGCTCGGCTATCGGCTGTCGCAATGGGGCGAGTATTCGCTGGCCGTTGGCCAATTCGAATCTGCCCTGCTGCAGCGCCCGGAAGAGCCGCAAAGCTACCGCGATCTGGCACTCGCCCTCGCGCGCCAGCCGTCAGCCGACGTCGCGCGCGCGGTGCAGTTGTTGTGGAAGGTCGCCAGCGGCGAATGGCATGGTCGCTTTCCTGGTATTGAAGTGATCGCCCTGCATGAAATCAACGATCTGCTTGCCACCAAAGCGGGTAGCGGAGTGGGCTTGGGTGCGGCTCAGGCGGCTGGTGTGCCGATCAGCCTGTTGGATGGATTAGGCCTTGGTCTGCGCGTGAGCTTGAGCTGGGACGCCGACAACAGCGACATCGACCTGTGGGTCACCGATCCCAGCGGTGAAGAGACCTACTACGGTCAAAACCGCTCCAAAAGCGGCGGTCATGTGAGTTACGACTTCACCCAAGGCTATGGCCCCGAGGTCTACAGCATTGCGCGTCCGCTGCCCGGCACGTATCGCGTGCGCGCGCACTATTTCGGCGACCGCCGGCAGAGCCTGACCGGACCAATCACCGTGCAAGTCGAGTTCGAGACCGAGTTCGGCAAGAACGGCGGCAGCCGTGAGGTGATTACGCGACGGCTGGATTCGGGCAACGAGTGGGTGGAGCTAGGCGAGTTTTCGGTCGGCGTAGCGGGAGAGCCGAAGTAGTCAGCGTGCAACAAGTACCAAGAGCGGTGCCGCGGGAGCGGCACCCTCCAATCTCGGAGGTGCGGTGATGGTTGCGGCGTGATTTTGGAGGGCCGCGCTCCTGCGCGGCTGCTTCTGCCTAAAGCGAGCGTGTGCGGCCACCATCCACCGGCAGGTTGATGCCGGTGATGTAGGCCGCCGCCGGCGAGCATAAGAAAGCAATCGCGGCGGCGGGCTCAGAGGGGTCGGCGAAACGACCCATCGGCGCGGTGGCACGCATGCCGGCGGCCACTTCGTCTTCGCTGCGGCCGGAGGATGCCACCGCCGCTTGAATCAAGCCGGTCAAGCGCGACGTCGCGGTAAATCCGGGCAGCACGTTGTTCACGGTAATGCCATGCGGCGCCAACTCGCTGGCCAGCGTTTTGCTCCACGCCGCCACTGCGCCACGGATGGTGTTGGAGACGCCGAGCCCGGCCAGTGGCTCTTTTACCGAGGTCGAGATGATGTTGACGATACGGCCAAACTGCGCGGCCTGCATGCCCGGAAGCAGCGCTTGCATCAACACATGGCCGGCAATCAGGTGCTGTTGAAACACCGCCAGCAGGGATTCGGCAGTGGCTTTGGCCAAGGGCCCACCGGCCGGGCCACCGCTGTTGTGAATCAGGATATGGATGGGATGTGCGGCAACCACGGCCTCGACCTTGTTTCGCAAGATGACTGAGTCGCTGACATCCACTGCGATCCAGCCATGTTGCTGTGTGCCGTGTGGACAGGGCAGGGCAGCAGTGACCTCGCGCAGCCGGTCTTCGCCCCGCGCCAGCAAGGTGACGTTGGCACCGAGCAATGCGAGTTCAAACGCGCTCGCACGGCCGATCCCATCAGAACCGCCACACACCAAGGCGTGTTTGCCGATCAGGTCGAGATTCATGCGGGACTTGCTCCTTTGCGGCGGGCCAGACGATCGGCCATCAGATCGGCGACTTCATGCTCATTCGGACGATCTACCGAGCGCAGCCCGGCGATGGCGCCCAGCACGTCGGCGGCAGGATGATGCTGATTGAGTTTGAACTTCATCGCGATGGCGCTGACTTCAAACCGAAACCCGACAATCCCGTCCAGCTCGGGTTCGAACTCGGGATGACCGTGCGCTGGCTGCCACATTGAGCCCACTCCGCGCTCGTAATGCGCTGACAGGTCGCTGACGATCTGCCGCTTCGCCTCAACGTCGTCGGTCGCCGTGAGCTGGCCGCTAAGCTGTGCGACGGCGTAGTTCCACGTCGGCACCCGTTGCTCGGGCTGGGTGTACCAACTAGGTGACACATACGCGTGCGGCCCATGCACGATTAGCAGCGCCTGGCCGACGTGCTTGGCCTGCGGATTGGGCCGCGCCCAATGCCCGCGAATGTGCAGCGCATCGCCGTCGCGTGCGTACAGCACCGGCAAGTGGCTGGCGAAGGGCTCCCCTTCAGCGACCGTGATCAGGGTGACGAAGGCGTCGCGGGCAAACAGACCATCTAAGGCCGTGAGATCGGTTTCAGCAAATCGCCGCGGCAGATACATGCTCAGTGGTGCCCGTGCAATGGCGACATTGCCAGTGTCTGAATCATCTGCTCGCGAAGTGCTTCGATGGATTGGCCCGATGGCGGTTGCAGGGTTTGCAAATGCAGACCCATCTGCGCGGCATCCTCGACATCCAGTCCGTCCAGCGCGACGAACTCGGCGTCCAGCAGTGCCGCCCGTGCCGAATCTTCGCTGTCGTAGGGCAACTGCCGAGCGTCGCAATCAAACACCTCGGCGGTGCCGGATTCGCCCAATTGCAAGCGCGCCCAGATCAAGGTGTTGCCAAGCAATCGCAACCACCATTGAGTGGTTACATGGGAATCGGCGGCAGCTTCGAAATCAGAAGACATAAGGCACCAGCAGGACAGCGGAAAGCGCGCCACCGATCAGAGCGCACCACGCCAGGATCTGCGCCGGCGTGGCCAAACCCGTGATTGACGAATCGCGAGTGCTGCGAAAGCCGCCGCCCAATATCCACCGCAAGAACGCCGGCGAAAACGCATGACTGCCCACCCGGATGCCGTGATCACAGCTTTGCCGGTAAGTCAGTGGACCAAAAATCAGATAGCCGCTGATGCCAGTAATGCCAAGACCGGTGGCAAATAGCAGCAGGAACATGGGCGCTAAGGACATGCTGATTCGGTGCTCATTAAAGCCCCTTTCCGTCCGGGAAAGGGGTTGGGGGTGAGCGGATGTGCTTGCGGGCCATCGGCCCGCACATCTGCGAACGCCGCAGCGCTATGCGCTGGGGCCGGGGCGTGAGTTGGGGCGAGCCGCGAGCGCTTCGCCCCAGTCATCTCAGTACTCCGCCACCCCCGGCGCACGCGGGTACGGAATCGCGTCACGGATGTTCGACAGCCCAGCGACATAGACGACCAAGCGCTCAAAACCCAGCCCAAAGCCCGCATGCGGCACGCTGCCGTAGCGCCGGAAGTCGCGATACCAGCCGTAGTGCTGCGCATCCAAACCAAACTGCGCCATCCGCGCGTCCAGCACATCCAGGCGTTCTTCGCGCTGACTGCCGCCGATGATCTCGCCAATGCCAGGCGCCAACACGTCCATCGCGGCAACGGTCTTGCCATCGTCATTCAAGCGCATGTAGAACGCCTTGATGTGCTCGGGATAGTTCATCACCACCACTGGACGGCCGACGTGTTGCTCGGTCAGCCAACGCTCGTGTTCGGTTTGCAGATCGAGGCCCCATTCGACCGGGTAGTCAAACTTCTGCCCGGACTGCTGCAACAGACGCACGGCCTCGCTGTAGTCGATGCGCTCGAAAGGTTGCGAGATAAATGTCTCCAATCGCGATGCCGCATCCTTCTGCACGCGCTCGGCGATGAAAGCCATGTCATCGGCACGCTCATTCAGCACGGCGCGAAACAGGTATTTCAGAAATGCCTCGGCCAAATCCGCATTCGCGCTCAGATCGGCAAACGCTACCTCCGGCTCGATCATCCAGAACTCGGCGAGGTGACGCGTGGTATGCGAGTTCTCGGCGCGAAAGGTTGGCCCAAACGTGTAGACCTTGGACAAGGCAAGGCAATAAGCCTCCACGTTGAGCTGCCCAGACACGGTAAGAAAGGTCTCCTTGCCAAAGAAATCGCGACCAAAATCCACACCACCTTCCGCATTGCGCGGCGGGTTGGCCGCATCCAGCGTCGAGACGCGAAACATCTGCCCCGCGCCTTCCGCGTCGGAGGTGGTGATGATCGGCGTGTTGACCCAATAAAAGCCCTGCTCATGAAAGAAGCGATGCACCGCCTGCGCCAGACAGTGGCGGATACGAGTGACCGCACCAAACAGATTGGTACGCGGGCGCAAGTGCGCAACCTCGCGCAGGAACTCCAGTGAATGCGCCTTGGGTTGGATGGGATAGGTCTCCGGATCTTCGACCCAACCGATCACCTCAAGGCTTGCCGCGACCAGCTCAAACGCCTGGCCTTGGCCTTGTGAGGGCGTCAACACGCCGGTCGCGATCAGCGAGCAGCCGGCGCTAAGACGCTTGACCTCGGACTCGTAATTGGCAAGCGACGCCGGGACGACCACTTGGATCGCCGCGAAGCAGGAGCCATCGCTCAGGTTCACAAACGACAGCCCGGCCTTGGAGTCGCGCCGAGTGCGCACCCAGCCGCGCACGCTGACTTCACTGCCGGCGACGAGTTCGCCCGACAGCGCCTGTTGGACGCTGACCACGGTCATACTTTTGCTCCGAAGATGGGTGGCTGACGCAAACTCGGGCCAAATCGACCGTGTTGAACCTGCGCCGCGCACTTGAAATTGAGCGCGCATGATAAAACATGGGTTGTAGATACGGGGCGATGCAATGGCAACCTGCTCGCGCGCGCCCTCACTGCCAGCCGAAAGGGTCAACGATGTCGATTCAACTTACCGCCACCGCGCACGAACGCGTCCGCCAATATTTGAGTGGCCGTGAAGCCGCCGCTGGGTTCCGGCTCGGCGTCAAGCGCACTGGCTGTTCCGGCTGGGGGTATCTGGTGGATGTGGCCGAGCAGGTGAATGTGGATGACAGCGTGTTCGAGCAGGACGGTGTTCGCATCGTGGTGGATGCGAACAGCTTGCCTTTGGTGGCCGGCACCGAGATCGACTTCGTCCGCCGTGGCTTGAATCACGAGTTTATTTTTCGTAACCCGAATGCGGCGGCAGAGTGTGGCTGCGGCGAGAGTTTCACAACCCGGCCCGACTGAACTACGTATCGGCGCAACCGTCGACAGTTGTGTGTCAGCGCCTTCGCTTGGACTGACTTTGTGGGAGCGGCGGAAGCCGCGAGAGCGCTGCCACTAGGCGAGATTCTTCGCGGCTTCCGCCGCTCCCGCAAAAATCCCTCACCCCAAATCCGTTTGCGGCGATGCCTTGACAGGCCTGTCCTGAGCCTGTCGGAGGGCTCAGCACAGGGTAGCCAAGGGCGATCAAGCGGTAGGTTAGATAGACTGGACGGACTTCCAATCATCGGGACGTCTCATGCGCTTGCTCGCTATCACGCTGCTGCTCGCTTCGTTCGCTGCCAAGGCCACACCTGAAGCCACTCCCACCGAGGCTCTTAACGGGCTGTTTGCCAGCGAATGGGAGCGTGGCCTGCAACGCGACCCGCTGGGCGCAACCTATCTTGGCGACAATCGCTTCAATCAGCGCTTGCCGGATTTGAGCGCAGCCGCCATCGAAGCCGACTTTTCCGCCACTCGCGATGCACTGGCGACGCTGAAAGCCATTGATCGCAGTGCAGTCAAGGCCAGCGATCAGCTCAATTACGACGTGTTCGCCTGGCAGCTTGAGCAATCAATCGCCGAGCAGGCCTTTCATCCTGAGCGCACGCCGATCAGTCAGCGCGGCGGTATCCAGACTTTTGATGAGGTACTTGAGTTGCTGCGCTTTGACTCGGCGCAAAGCTACCTGGATTGGATCGCTCGCATGCGTGGGTTTGGCGACTACATGGACCAGACCATCGCGCTGATGCAGGCTGGCATCGAGTCCGGGCACGTACCACCCAAAGTGGTGATGCAACGTGTCAGCGCGCAGATCAAGGGCCAACTTGCCAAGTCGGCCGAAGAAAGTCGCTTCTGGAAGCCGTTTGCGACCTTTCCGGCCAGCGTCACGGCCGAACAGCAAGCCGAACTTCGCAGTGCCGGTCGTGCTGCTATTAGTGAGGTCGTGTTGCCGGCATATGGGCGCTTGCATACATTTTTCACCGAGACCTACTTACCAGCGTGTCGCGATAGCGTCGCCGCCAGTTCATTGCCCGATGGCAAGGCGCTCTACGCGCAACGCGCCGGCTTCTACACCACGACCTCGCTCAGCCCCGACGAGATTCATGAGATTGGTTTGAAGGAGGTCGCTCGCATCCGAGCGGAAATGGAAAAGGTGCGCGAGGAAGTGAAGTTTGCAGGTGACCTGCCGGCCTTTTTCGCGCACTTGCGCAGCGACCCGAAGTTCTTTCAGCCCACGCCTGCGGCCCTACTCAGCGCTTATCGCGATGTGTCCAAGCGCATCGATCCTGAGCTGATCAAGGTCTTCAACGTGGCGACGATGCCGCGCATGCCCTACGGCGTGCGGCCAATTCCTGCCGCCAGTGCGCCCGACACCACCACCGCGTATTACCAGGGCGGCGCACTCGACGGCAGCCGGGCAGGCTACTACTACGTGAATCTGTACAAGCCAGAAACCCGTCCAAACTGGGAAATGATGGCGCTGTCGCTGCATGAGGCCGTGCCCGGCCACCACTATCAGTTCGCCTATGCGCTCGAGTTGCCGCAGCAGCCCATGTTTCGCAAAGTGGCTTACGTCGTTGCCTATGGCGAGGGATGGGCGCTATACGCCGAGCGCCTCGGCTATGAGATGGGCTTGTACGACGATCCCTATGATCGCTTCGGTCAACTCACTTACGATATGTGGCGCGCGGTTCGCTTGGTGGTGGATACCGGCCTGCACAGCAAGGGTTGGAGCCGTCAGCAAGCCATCGACTACTTCATGGCCAACGCCGCCAAGACCGAGCAGGATGTGGTCAATGAGATCGACCGTTACATCGTCTGGCCTGGACAGGCGCTTGCCTACAAGATCGGCCAACTGAAGATCTCCGAGTTGCGTGATCGCGCATCCAAAGCGCTGGGAGATCGCTTCAACCTCAAGGACTTCCACGATGTGGTGTTAGGAACCGGATCGGTGCCTTTGAGCGTGCTTGAGAAGCAGGTGGATGTGTGGGTTGCGGTTCAGCGGGAGAAGTAGCGGAGTTGGGGGGCTGGGGGCTGGGGCGCGGCGAAATCGCGTGGGGATTCTTTTGTGGGAGTGGCGGAAGCCGCGAAGAACCTCGCCCCAAGGCAGTGTTTTCGCGGCTTCCGCCGCTCCCACAGATCTCACAGCTCCCACAGCAGTACATCTCTGCTTAGCTGCATAAAACTCGCATTCGGGTGGCGCATCAGCTGGTGGTTTGGTCTCCCTGCTGCGAGGTCTGGTAAGCAATGCTGCCGCTCAAATTGATCGAGCCGTCCGCCGCGTGCTTGTCAGCACGCCGATCAGCCCCTATCATCGGCGGTCCCCTGCGCCCGTTGGCAGGGACTCTTGCCTCACCGCAACCGCTGATCGCGGTCCTCGGGAGGCTGCCAGGCGGTGTTGCCGCCCGACATCCACAAGGACAATCCATGCGTCACTATGAAATTGTGTTTCTGGTCCACCCTGACCAGAGCGAGCAGGTGCCTGCCATGATCGAGCGCTACAAGTCGCTCATCGAAGGCGACAAGGGCGTGATCCACCGTTTGGAAGATTGGGGCCGGCGCCAGTTGGCGTTCCCGATCCAGAATCTGGTGAAGGCGCACTACGTGATGATGAACATCGAATGCGGTCAAGTCGTCTTGGACGAGCTGGTTTCAGGCTTCCGTTTCAACGACGCCGTGTTGCGCCACTTGGTCATTGTCCGCGATGAAGCGGTGACCGAGCAGAGCATCATCATGAAGACCAAGGATGAGAAGCCCGAGCGCCGCCGCCGTGATGACGATTCCAACGAATCCGTCGCCGACGAAGCCGCCTGATTGTTTCGGCTTGATCCCATCTGACCAGGAATCGCACCCATGTCCAAATTTTTTCGCCGTCGCAAGTTTTGCAAATTCACCGCTGAAGGCACTGTCGAAGTCGACTACAAAGACCTCGTAACCTTGCGTCAGTACATCACCGAGACCGGCAAGATCGTACCGTCGCGTATCACCGGCACCAAGGCGCGCTATCAGCGCCAGTTGGCAACGGCGGTCAAGCGCGCGCGCTTCCTGTCCTTGCTGCCGTACTGCGACAGCCACTGATATTGCAGCCGCTCGATTCGCTTAAGTGGAGCATGCTTCAGATGAGCGCCAAGTCGCTCGTCTAAAACCGCCAGCTTAAGTGGCAACCCAACAAACAACCATTCGGACAGCCATCGCGTTGCGGGCTCAAGCGCCTGCTAACGAATACGGAGAGACATCGTGGATTTGATTCTTCTGCAAAAAGTAACCAATCTCGGCAACCTTGGCGACAAGGTCAAAGTGAAGCCGGGTTACGGCCGCAACTTCCTCGTCCCGCAGGGCAAAGCGGTGCCGGCGACAGCGACCAACATCGCTGAATTCCAACAACGCCGCGCCGACTACGAGAAAAAGGCCTCCGAACTGCTGGGCGGCGCCGAAGGCCGTCGTGCCAAGTTGGAAGGTCAAGCGGTCACCATCGCTGCCAACGCATCGACCGAGGGCAAGCTGTACGGTTCAGTGGGTCCGCGCGACATCGCCGAGGCGTTCACCGCCGCCGGCTTTGAGTTGAACAAGTCGGAAGTGGTGATGGGCGAAGGCCCGTTGCGCCGCACTGGCGAGTTCGACGTGCTGGTTCACCTGCACGCCGATATCGAGACCACGGTCAAAGTCACCATCGTCCCGGAAGCCTGATTTCGAAAGTCCAGATCAGGCAGGGGCAGGTGCCCCGCACCAGCGGTTGACCATCACCCTGCAGCTAGTAGTTAAATAAAACGGGCACCTTCGGGTGCCCGTTTTTGTTGGCGACGCCGATACCGACGTGAAGACCATACGCCGGTCTTTTTTGCTTGCTGTCGCAGCCGCTGAGACGTACAGCGGCTAATGAGGCGAGCATGCAAACCATCCGCTGTACGCCCCTTGTCCCCAGCTTATCCACAGACATGTGCATGTTGTTGGCTGTCACTGCTCCGTATGATGCTGACCTCGCGCCGTGCGTTGAACTGCCGCGTACGCCTGCGAGATTCCGGTTGCTTCCAAGTGGAGCACTCCTTCCCGTTTCGCCCTCTCGGACCGCTTGATGGCCGCTGTTTTTCCCGCTCCTCGCCGCACTGAGCGCAGCGATTCGCTGCGCATTCCGCCACATTCCATCGATGCCGAACAGGCCGTATTGGGTGGACTGATGCTGTCGCGAGAGGCCTGGGACAAGGTGGCTGACAAGCTGCGCGAAGAAGACTTCTATCGCCGCGATCATCAGCTGATTTTTCGCGCCATCGGCACTTTGAGCGAAAAGAGCCAGCCCAGCGACGCCGTCACCTTGGGCGAATGGTTCGAAGCGCAGGGTTTGAGCGAGCAGGTCGGCGGTGCCGGTTATGTCATTGAGCTTGCAAGCACGACACCGAGCGCAGCCAACATCGTTGCTTACGCCGATATCGTGCGTGAGAAGTCGATCCTTCGGCAGCTGATTGACGTCGGTACGCAGATCGCCAACGACGGCTTTCAGCCGGAAGGGCGAGCCAGCCGTGACGTGCTCGAATCCGCCGAACAAGCCGTGTTCCGAATTGCGGAAGCCGGCATGCGTGGGCGCAAGGGTTTTGTCGGCATGAAGGCGGCGCTGCGCGACACCTTCCGCATCCTGCAGGAGCGTTACGACGCCAAGGGCGTGGTCACCGGCCTTGAGACCGGCTTCACCGAGTTAGATGAGCGCACCGCCGGCTTGCAGCCATCGGATCTCATCATCCTGGCCGCGCGTCCGGCGATGGGTAAGACCGCGCTGGCGCTCAACATCGCCCAGTTCTCCGCGATCAAGACCAAAAAAGCCGTGGCCGTGTTTTCGATGGAAATGTCGTCCTCACAGCTGGCCTTTCGATTGATTTCATCATTGGGGCGAATCAACCAGCAGCGCCTGCGCACCGGCCAGCTGGAAGATGAGGATTGGAGCCGGGTCAGCAGCTCGATCAGCCTGTTGAACGAGGCGAAGATTTTTATCGATGACACGCCGGCGCTGTCGCCCACCGAGCTGCGCTCGCGGGCGCGACGGCTGGCGCGTGAGCATGATCTGGGCTTGATCGTGATCGATTACTTGCAGCTCATGCAGGTGCCTGGCAGCAAGGAAAATCGTGCCACCGAAATCTCCGAGATTTCGCGCTCATTGAAGGCTTTGGCAAAGGAACTCAATGTGCCGGTGATCGCGTTGTCGCAGCTCAATCGCTCACTCGAATCACGTACCGACAAACGACCCGTGATGGCCGACTTGCGCGAGTCCGGCGCCATCGAGCAAGACGCTGATTTGATCGTGTTCATATATCGCGACGAGTATTACCACCCGGATTCACAAGATAAAGGCTTGGCCGAGATCATCATCGGCAAGCATCGAAACGGCCCGACCGGCATGCTCAAACTCGCCTTCCACGGCCAGTTCACCTTGTTCGATAACCACACCTCGTCGAGCTATGGCGGGTCGTTCGAGTAGTTGCTGGCTCCCGTCCCAACGCTGACGAGTGCCCGCATTTCGCCTCACATCGCCCGCAAGCCGTCTGGCGTGCCGGCCACACTGGCCATTCTTTTCAACTCACCCTCCGTTTGCATGTCCAGACCCACTGTCGCCACCATTCACCTCGATGCGCTGCGCGCCAATCTGTCGCAGGTTCGCCGTGCGGCACCGACATCGAAGGTGCTCGCAGTGGTCAAGGCTGATGGGTATGGGCATGGCTTGGAGCGCGTCGCCCACGCGTTGAATGGTGCTGACGCGTTTGGCGTCGCCGCCATTGCCGATGCCCAACGCCTGCGCGCCGCCGGTTTGTCGCAGCGCATTGTGCTTTTGTCGGGCATTGACGAAGCAGCCGACCTGCCGCTGCTGCGTCAGTTGCAGTTGGACACGGTGGTGCATCACTCCTCACAACTGCGCTTGCTCGAGGCAGATCGCATTGCCAAACCCATCCGCGTCTGGTTGAAAATTGACAGCGGCATGCACCGCTTGGGTTTTGCGCCTAGCGAGGCCGCCAACGCATTCGCGCGCCTGCGCGCTTTGCCGAATGTCGCGCCCGACATCGTGTGGATGACGCATTTTGCCCGCTCCGATGAATTTGCAGCGGACGCCACCCGTGAGCAGATCGCCGTATTCACAGAGGCGACTCGCGATCTTCCCGGCCAGATCTCGCTGGCAAACTCAGCGGCCGTGTTGGGCTGGCCGGCGTCGCATGCCGACTGGGTGCGACCGGGCGGGGCACTCTATGGACTTTCGGTGGTGGAAGGCCGGACGGCGGCCAGCTTCGGCCTGCAACCCGCGATGACGCTCTCGACGGGACTCATCGCCATCAATCGCCTTAACAAAGGCGAGCGTCTGGGCTATGGCGGCAGTTTTGAGGCAGTCGCCGACATGTGCATTGGAATTGCTGCGATTGGGTATGGGGACGGCTACCCGCGCCACGCTCCGACCGGCTCGCCTGTGCTGGTGAACGGCCAGCGCGCTGTTACGGTGGGCAGGGTTTCGATGGACTTGCTGGCGGTTGATCTCGGCACCGTCGGCAACCCCAAAGTCGGCGATTCGGTGGTGCTGTGGGGTAAAGGTTTGGCCGTTGAGGAGGTGGCTGCGGCGGCGGGGACGATCAGCTACGAATTGACCTGCGGCATCACCCGGCGCGTCCGCTTCATCGAGGACTGATCGTTCATCGGGGACTGATAGCAGCGGAGGGTCGACGCGATCTGGCGACCCCCACAGGCCAGACTCGCTTGCTCAGTAGCGCGTCGTCAGCGTGACCAGCCACTCTGGCATCCAGACTAGGAATTGCGCTTCCAGCCACTTGTCGATGCCGGTGACGACCAGCAAGCCTATCGCCAGCAAACTCCAGCCCATCAGCTTGCGACCGCTGTCTCCTGCGCGAAGCATCGACTGGCGATGGCGCTCGAACAGGCCGCGCCCGAGCAAGCCAACCAGCGCCAGTGGCAGCACGGCAGCAACACTGAACACGCTCATCACCATGGCCGCGCCGGTCGTGCCACCGCCACTGGCAGCCAATCCAATGGCAGCGCCCAAGGTCGGGCCGACGCAAGGACTCCAGGCGACGCCCATCAGCATGCCAACGCCAAACTGCGCAGCGGGGTGATCGCTGCGGATGCGCGTCAGCGCGTTGCCGCCCGCGTTGCCCAAGGCGCCAGTCACGCGTGCCAGCGCATCGCGCAAACGAGTGCTCAGCAAGATCAATCCAATCACCGTCAGCAACCCGCCGGCTGCGGGTCGCAGACTACGGTCGTCCAGACCGAATAGCTGGCCACTGCTCGCGAGAGCCACGCCGATGACCGTAAAGGTGAGCGCCAGCCCCGCGATCAAGGTAAACAGACCCCATCGACTGCGTCCTGTGGCAGATGCGGCGACCATCGGCAGCACGGGCAGCACACAGGGCGACAAGGTGGTCAACAGGCCGGCGACGAACGCCAACCCCAAGGTGGCCACGCCGGGCAGAGCGGATTCCATCGCTATTTTGCTTTCGGTGACTGCACGCCTGTGTCGATCACGCCTTTATCGAGGAACTCCCGCAGTTTGCCGTCGTTGGTTTCTGCGACTGAAAGCGTCAGGCGTTTGCCGCCGCGAAACAGCATTAACGTGCTCTGCCGAGGCGCACCCAATGCGCGTGCGGCATCACGCTGATCGTCCCAGTCCACTTTCAGCTTAGCCAAACCTGCATAACGCGGCTCCAGCAAGGCCACATCGAGCACCACCGATTGCGCGCGACAGGTCGGGCACCAATCGGCAAACACATCGACCAGCACGGTCTTGCCCTCTGCTTGCAGACTGGCAAGCCGCTCGCTGCTGTAAGCCTCGTAGGTCGCCTGCGCGCTGGCGGCTGAAACGCTTGCGAACCAGAGAATGACGAGTGTGATCAAGCACGGAAGGCGCGACACAACAGAGGACATGGCAGGATTCTCGGCGGTGAATGGAGCGGCGTGACGGAAGCTTGATTAACGCGATGGTTGGCTACACGGACACATGCGCGGACGCCAGCATTCTAGCGGTGCATGCAACCTGGTACGCACCCGTCGAGCGAAACTTGCGTCACCGCTTTCCCGCTGGGCGACCTTGCTTTCAGTCAACGCCTCACCCTACTTTGCGTTTAAAACCACCGCCTACTTATCGCCGGAACCGCCTGTGCGCATTCTGATTTTTTCTTTGTTGTTGCTCATGACCGCGACCGCGCACGCCGCGCCTTCCAATGGCGCGTGGTTTGATCGCACGCGTGATGGGCATGGCATGGATTGGCAGATCGTGGGCAACCGTCTGGTCGGCGGTCTGTTCACCTTTGACGCCGCAGGTGAGCCGATCTGGTATCTGATTGATGCCGCAGTGGTCGCTGACAACGCCGTCGGCGAGCTGATCGAGTATCGCGCCAGCGGCGATGCATTGCCGGCGATACATCAGCGCAACGCAGGGCTTGAGATTCGGCAAGTCACCAACGCGGCGGCGTGTGGTGATGGCAGCGCCCGCGCTGGTGCCAATCAGCTGTTCGACGTGCGCTTCGTCATCGATGGCCAAGCCAGTCATTGGTGTCTGGAGCCACTATTGCCAGCGGGCGTGATCGCCGAATCGGCTCTGTCGGGCAGTTGGTATGGCGGTGAGGCTGACCGCGGCTGGGGCCTGATTACCTACCGATTTCCCAGCAACGGCAGTGCGGTCGCTTTCTCTACGTTGTACGTTTACGACGCATCCGGCAAACCTCGCTGGGCGTTCGCCGGGCACGCGCCAGAGCTGAGCGAGCTCGGACCGGCGCTGCGTTTCGCGCGTGGCTATTGTCGGCAGTGTCCGAGTCAAACCCTGGTCTTGAGTCCGGCCGGCAACGCGTCGATCACCCTCATCACGCCGCGCAATGATGTCGGCTTCAACCGGGTCGCCTTGGCCATGAGCTATCCGTTCGGCGTCGGCGGACAGTTCATTCGCAGTGATCGCCCGCTGCATGTATTACTTTCCACGCCGCCGCCAGCTGCCGTCGTGGCGACACGAGAGGGCATCGTTGAGGGCCGGATCGAGGGCGGACAGACGCATTACCTTGGAATTCCGTATGTCGCACCTCCACTCGGCCGCTTGCGCTGGCGGGCACCACAGGCGGCACTTCCGCGAGCTAGCGTGTTGCGCGCATTCACACCCGCTGCGTCCTGCGCGCAAAAAGAAGTCGCCGAGGGCATTGGCCAAACCAGTCTTGGGACGCGCGGCGAAGACTGTCTGCAACTGAATGTCTCAGCGCCGCCACAGTCGCAAGCCGGGGGATGGCCGGTTATGGTCTGGATTCATGGCGGTGGGCTGACGCAAGGCTCAGCGGTCGAAACCCGTCTCAGCGATGGCCGTCTGCTGTACGCCAACGCCGTGCTGGCGGATGACGGCGTGGTGGCGGTTTCAATCAACTATCGACTCGGTCCTTTAGGCTTCCTGGCGATGCGCGAATTCGCCGGTGAGGCGCCTGACCATCCGACCGCCGGCAACTACGGCTTGCTTGATCAGATCGCCGCTCTGGAGTGGGTGCGCGACAACATTGCCGCGTTTGCTGGCGATCCACGCCGGGTGACCATTTTTGGCGAATCCGCTGGCGGTCGCTCGGTGTGTGCGCTGATGGCAAGCCCGATGGCTCGCGGTCTGTTCCACCGCGCGATTATTCAGAGCGGGGCTTGTCCGCTGAGCTCGGCGAAGCTTGATGTCGTTAACGGCACTCAAGCTTCGGCCTATTCGCAGGGCGATCGGGTGCTTTTCAATTCGGGGTGCGCTGGCAGCGTTGATCGCAAAGCCTGCATGCGTGACATCGATTGGCAGACCTTGATTGATGTCACCCAACCCAGCATCGGATTCGGTCGCCCAGGTGAGAATTTTGGCCACGTGGATGACGGGTTCGCTTTGCCAGTCGCGCCCGGGGTGGCCATGGCGAACGCGACGGCAGCGCCCGTTCCGCTGATTGTGGGCATCAACGCCGACGAAATGACCACCCTGCTGGGGCCAACGCTACAGCCGCAAACCGTCGCCGAGTACGAAGCCATCGTCAATCAACAGATCCCGCAGGTCGCCAACCAGGCCTTGGCTTTGTATCCCGCCAGCAGCTACGCCACGCCCACTTTGGCGCTGGCTGATTTGTACGACGACATCGGCTTCGCCTGTCCGGCGCGCGCGTTCTCGCTCAAACACGCCAACGCCGGCCAGCCGGTGTACCGCTACGTCTACACCCATGTCTTTGCCCAGGCGGCGTCGTTGGGTGCATTTCACGGGGCCGAGATTGGTTTTGTCTTTGGCCCGGGCGCGAGTTTCAATGCCGCCCAGATTGAACTCAGCCAAAAAGTGCAACGCTACTGGACCCGCTTTGCGGCCAGCGGTGACCCCAACGGCAGCGCGGATCCAATCTGGCCGCAGCGCACGCTCAGCAATGATGTCGCCATCGATCTGGATGTCGTCCCGCGCGCAAACATCAACGACTATCGCAAGTCCTACTGCGACTTCTGGTCGCGTTTTATTGCGTTTTGAAGCGGATCGCGCGACTCGTCACGGCTTTCGTAGTGGGCGCGTGTCAGATCAACGAACAACGTGGCATTTCTGATAATGTAGTGGCACTCGCAGGTGGCAGTGGAATATAGGAATAGTTATGGCAGCGAACCTCGCTAGCAACGAAGTGCTGGTTGGCGCGCAAGGGCGGTTGGTGATTCCCGCTTACTTGCGGAAAGCCTTACAGATAAAGCAGGGTGATCGATTGTTGGCAAGGCAGGAAGACGGCGCGCTGGTGCTGGAGCGTCGCGAAGCCATCGGCAAACGACTGCAAGACCGGTTTCGGCATATTCCCAGCGGAGTCAGTTTGGCCGATGAACTGATCTCCGAACGCCGCGCAGAAGCGGCTAAGGAGGCGGCTGAGCAGTGAGCGTCGTGGTGGATGCCTCCAGCCTGCTTGCATTTTTGAACGACGAGCCCGGAGCCGACGCGGTCTGGTCAGCACTCGCGGGCGGCTTGGTTTCAACCGTTAACTGGTCAGAAGTGGTCCAAAAATCCTTACAACGCGAGGCCGACGTCGTCGGCATGCGGCAAGATTTTTCGGAAGCCGGCCTAAGCTTTATGCCATTCACCGCAGAGCAGTCCGAAATTGCCGCCGAGTTGTGGCAATCGACGCGTCGGTTTGGGTTGTCCTTGGCTGATCGCGCGTGCTTGGCGCTCGCCAGGGAGCGCCAGTTGTCAGTTCTTACAGCGGATCGTGCTTGGACTGAAATGGACCTTGGTTTCGATGTCCGACTGATCCGCTGAGCGACAACGCACCGGTGCGTCAACGAAGGCAAAACGAAGCGGGCGTGATCGAGGCCGCCCACGCCAGTTTCGCGCATGGTCTGTAAACTCCCGCGTTGATCTAGTCACCCAGGACGAGCACCGTGGATTTTTCGTTTACCGAAGAGCAGTTGATGATTCAGGCCGTCGCCCGGCGCATCGCGCAGGAAAAAATTGCGCCGAGTGCCGAGCATCACGACCAGACCGGCGAGTTTCCCTTGGCCAATATCCGCACCTTGGGTGAAAACGGCCTGATGGGCATTGAAGTGCCGGCGGAATACGGCGGTGCGGGCATGGACCCGATCAGCTATGTGTTGGCAATGATCGAAATCGCCCACGCCGATTGCGCGCACTCGACCATCGTCTCGGTCAACAACTCGCTGTTCTGCAATGGCATTCTCAAGTTCGGCTCAGAGGCGCAAAAGCAAAAGTACGTGCGCGCGATTGCCGAGGGCAAAGAGATTGGCGCGTTTGCGCTGACCGAGCCACAATCGGGTTCCGACGCCACCGCGATGCGCTGTCGCGCGGCCAAACAGGCCGACGGCAGCTATGTTGTCAATGGCAAGAAGAGCTGGATCACGTCCGGACCGGTGGCCAAGTACATCGTCCTGTTTGCCGTTACCGACGCCGAAAAAGGCGCGCGCGGCATTACTGCTTTCATGATCGACACCGCCAAGCCTGGCTTCCGCCGTGGCAAGACCGAGCCCAAGCTCGGCATTCGTGCTTCGGCGACCTGCGAGATCGAGTTCGAAGATTTTGTGGTCGACGCTGAGGATGTACTCGGCGAGGAAGGCCAGGGCTTCAAGATCGCGATGGGTGTGCTCGATGCTGGCCGCATTGGTATCGCCTCACAGGCGGTCGGTCTGGCGCGTGCTGCGTATGAAGCCTGTCTGGTGTTTGTGCGAGAGCGCAAAGCCTTTGGTCAACCGATTGGCGCGTTTCAGATGACCCAGGCCAAGATCGCCGACATGAAGTGCAAGCTGGATGCGGCCACTCTGTTGACTCTGCGTGCGGCGTGGACAAAGGGTGAAACCGAGAAGAACGGCGGTCGCTTCAGCACCGAAGCGGCGGTCGCCAAGCTCACTGCGTCCGAAGCGGCGATGTGGATCACCCACCAAGCCGTGCAGATTCACGGAGGCATGGGCTATTCCAAGGAAATGCCATTGGAGCGCTATTTCCGCGATGCCAAGATCACTGAGATCTATGAAGGCACCAGCGAAATTCAGCGGTTGGTGATCGGGCGTAACGAGACGGGCCTGCGCTAAGCAGCTCGCCTTGCACCGATTCAGAGCAGGCGACGGACCAATCAGGTTGTCGCCTCGTCAGCGGCAGGTGGATCGCACTCGGTCTCGCTGAACCACAGTGATACTGACTCGTTGCTCAATAAGAGCGCAGCAATTGGCCGTGTTAGGCGTTTTTCGGTGGCTGTTGCACCAAGCCGGCGCTAGACTTCGCGCCACTTCCACGCCGTCCTCACGCCACTGCCATGAACACCGCCCTCAACGATCCGCGTTCTCCGCTGTTTGACGTGCTGGAGGCGCTGAAAGGGCGCTTGCCGTCGCCACGCTTGAAAGACGCGCGTTTGTTGGCGGAGGTGTTTTGCCGACGAATTCCTGAAGACGATTTCCGCAGCCGCAGCGCGGTGGATTGGGCCGGCATGTTGGCGGGGGTGCTCGACTTCTTGAGGGAGCGCCGCAGCGATACACCGAAGGTCAGATTGTTCAACCCGGGCGTCGACGAATGCGGCTGGGAGAGCTCGCATACGGTGCTGCAGATCGTCAACGATGACATGCCGTTCCTGGTCGATTCGGTGAGCATGGCGTTGGCGTCACATGACGTGCTGATCCATGCGTTGATCCATCCGACGATTGATGTCGCGCGGGATGCGGGCGGGCACATTTTGGCGTTGGGCGAGCGTGGCAAGCCGGAATCGATCATCCATATCGAGATTGATCGAAGGTCCGAGCCCAGCGAGCTTCGCCATATCGAAGCCTCGGTGTTGGCGGCCTTGGCGGATGTGCGTGTCTGCGTGCGCGACTGGGCGGCGGCGCGCGACAAACTGATCGAGTGCGCCGATAGTTTTGACACGGCCCAGTTGCCGATTTCAGATGCGGCGAGGCGCGAAGCGCAGGAGTTTCTGCGCTGGGTGGCAGATGACCATTTCACCTTTCTCGGCTACCGCGAGTACGAAGTCACCCCGGATGGAAGCGAAGAAGTGCTGCGGGCTTTGCCGCACAGCGGACTCGGTTTGCTGCACAGCAAACCGTCCAGCGACAAGCCGCGCAAGCTGACCAGTTTGGCGGCGCACAGCATGCCGCAGTCAGGCACCGCCGAGGCCCTCATTCTCACCAAGACCAACTCGCGCTCAAGCGTACATCGGCCTGGGTACATGGATTACATCGGCGTGCTGCGCTTTGATGCAAACGGCAAGCCCATTTCCGAAGCGCGCTTCCTCGGTCTCTACACATCAAGTGCTTACAACCGTCGGCCCTGGGACATCCCGCTGGTGCGGCGGCGCTTTGAGTACGTGATGCAGAACTCAGGGATTGCACCCAACAGTCACAGCGGCAAGGCGTTGCGGCATATTCTGGAAACGCTGCCGCGTGACGAACTGTTCCAGTCCAGCGGCGAAGAGCTGGCACGCACCGCGATGGGCATTCTTGGTCTGCAGGAGCGCTCGCGGACCAAGCTGTTCCTGCGTCAGGATCGCTACGGGCGTTTTTTCTCAGCACTGGTCTACATTCCGCGTGATCGCTTCAATACCGATGTGCGCAAGCGCATTGAGGCGATGCTGAAAGAAGCCCTGCACGGCGAACGCTTGGACACCAATATTCAAGTGGGCGAGTCACCTTTGGCGCAATTGCACTTGTTGATCCGTCCGCGTAGCGGCGAGGTGGTGCACGTCGATGAGCCCGCGCTGGAAGCGGCGCTCGCACGCATCGTGCGTAATTGGCAGGACGAACTGCGCGAACGCCTGGTCGCGCGACACGGCGAAGACAAGGGCTTGCGCCTCTCAAATCGCTACGGGCGCGCCTTGCCGGCCGGCTACATCGAGCAGGTCAGCCCCGATGTGGCGGCTGATGATGTTGAGCAGGTTGCACACCTGCGTGGCAGTGACGACTTGCGTATCGACCTGCATCGTTACGAGTCCGGCGGCTTGCGCATCAAACTGTTCCGGTTGGGCAGCGACATCGCACTCTCTGACGCGCTGCCGATGATGGAGGACATGGGGCTGCGCGTATTGGCCGAGCATCCGTTCGAGTTGCGCGTCAATAACGACAGCATTTTCATTCAGGATTTCGAAATCGACCCGCCAGCGGGTCTCGAGGTCGACGTCGAGCGACTTCGGCGGCCATTTGCGACCGCGTTTGAGGCGATCTGGCGCGGCCAAGCCGAAAGCGACAAGTTCAATCGCTTGTTGTTGCTGGCAGGCCTTGGCTGGCGGCAGGTAGCCATGTTGCGCGGCTACTGCAAGTTCTTGTTGCAGACCGCGGTGCCGTTTTCGCAAACCTACATGGAGGAAACGCTGGCACGCTACCCGTTGCTGGCGCGATTGCTGGTCGAACTGTTCGAGGCCAAGTTCCACCCGGCAACAGGTACCGAGAATGCGGAAGACATCGCGCTGGGGCAGGCGCGTATCGGGATTGAATTGCGAGCCTTGGCGACCGATGCACGCGCAGCAGAAGGGCTGATCGATGCCTTAGTCGCCGCGCGCGCTGGCAACCGGCGGGTGCAGATGGCAGCCGCTGAAAAGGCCTTGGATGGCTTGCTGGACAGTGTGTCTTCCATCGACGAAGACCGCATCCTGCGCAGCTTTATCAAGGTCATTCGAGCGACGTTACGGACCAGCTTCTACCAGCAACCGCAAGGACATTACGCAGACACGATCAGCTTCAAGTTTGATCCTTTGCTGGTGCCGGACTTGCCCAAGCCGCGCCCGTATCGCGAGATTTTTGTTTACGGCCCGCGCGTTGAGGGCGTGCATCTGCGGTTTGGTCCGGTGGCGCGTGGCGGCTTGCGCTGGTCAGATCGGCGTGAGGATTTCCGCACTGAAGTGCTGGGCCTGGTCAAGGCACAGATGGTGAAAAACACGGTGATCGTACCGGTGGGTGCCAAGGGCGGATTCTTCGTCAAGCGCTCGCCGGTTGGCGGCGACCGCGACGCGATCCTAGCTGAGGGCATCGCGTGTTACCGCTTGTTCATCACCGGCCTGCTGACGATTACCGACAACCTGGTCGATGGCGAGGTTGCGCACCCTGAGGCCGTGGTTCGCCACGATGCCGATGACCCGTACTTGGTGGTTGCTGCCGACAAGGGCACCGCCACGTTTTCCGACATTGCCAATTCGATCGCCGAATCACACGGCTATTGGCTGGGGGATGCGTTTGCCTCGGGTGGCTCGGTGGGATACGACCACAAAGGCATGGGCATCACCGCCAAGGGCGGTTGGGAGTCGGTCAAACGCCACTTCCGGGCGCTGGGGCGTGACTGCCAAAGCCAGGATTTCACCTGCGTTGGCATTGGTGACATGTCCGGCGACGTTTTTGGTAATGGCATGCTGTTGTCTACCCATATTCGTTTGATTGCGGCGTTTGATCACCGCCATATCTTTATTGATCCCACCCCCAGTGCGGCACGCAGCTTCACTGAGCGCTCGCGCTTGTTCGCGCTGCCGCGTTCGAGCTGGGAAGACTACGACCGCGAGCTGATCTCAGCGGGTGGCGGCATTTGGCCGCGCAGTGCCAAGAGCATCCCGTTGAGCCTGGATGCGCGCAAGGCGCTGGGTATCGACCCCTTGATCGAGGCGATGGCCCCTAACGAACTTCTTTCATGGATTCTGAAGGCGCCGGTCGATCTGTTGTGGAACGGCGGCATCGGCACCTATGTCAAAGCCGCCAACGAGACCCCGGTCGACGTCGGTGACCGTGCCAACAATGCCATTCGCGTCGATGGCTGTGAGCTGCGCTGCAAGGTGGTGGGCGAGGGCGGCAACCTCGGGATGACCCAACTCGGCCGCATCGAGGCCGCGCAGAACGGGGTCCTGCTGAATACGGATTTCATCGACAACTCGGCCGGCGTTGACACTTCGGATCACGAGGTCAACATCAAGATTCTGTTGAACGACGCGGTGGCCCGCGAAGAAATGACGTTGGCCGAGCGTAATGCGCTGTTGGCGCAGATGACCGCTGAGGTCGAGCAACTGGTGCTAGTCGACAACTATCGGCAGAACCAGGCCATCAGCCTCATGGAGCGAATGAGCGTTACCCGTCTCGGCTCCAAACAGCACTTCATTCGAACGCTTGAATCAAAGGGTCTGTTGGATCGCGCGATCGAGTTTCTGCCGTCCGATGCTCAACTTTCGGAGCGCAAGGCGCGTGGTTTGGGTTTGACTCGGCCGGAACTGTCGATCCTGCTGTCTTATTCCAAGATTGTGGCCTTCCAGCAGTTGTTGGATTCCGACGTCCCCGAAGATCCTTACTTGTCGAAGGAACTGTCGCGTTACTTTCCCGAGCCGCTACGCGAAAAGTACGGCGAGCACATGCAGCGGCATCGCTTGCGTCGCGAGATCATCGCCACTGCGGTGACCAATTCGATGGTCAATCGGATGGGCTCAACCTTTGTCATGCGCATGCAAGAGGACACCGGCGAAAGTTCGGCGGCGGTCGCCAAGGCCTACAGCATCGCCCGCGAAGTCATCGATGCACGGCAGGCGTGGGGTGAGATTGATGCGCTGGATGGCAAGGTCAGCGAGAGTGCCCAAGTCGATGCACTGATGCGCATCTGGAATGTGTTGCGGGCGATGACGCGTTGGCTGCTGCAACGCCCCGCCAGCGAACGCCGCGACATTGCCGCTTCGGTGGCGCGCTACCAACCCGGCATGGCGGAACTGTCGGCCGGTTTGGCTCGCGTCTTGAGTGACGACGACAAGCGCGAATTCGCCGAGGATCGCGCGCGTTGGCTGGATCTTGGCTTCCCGCAGAATTTGGCGGAGCGCCTGTCACTGCTGCCACAGCTGGGCTTGGCCCTGGACATGATCGAAGTGGCTCACGATCATGGTGTGTCGGTGATCGACGTGGGCCGCATCGGCTCAGAAGTCGGACAAGTGCTGCATCTGCGATGGTTGGCAGACCGCATTGAAGCGCTGCCGGTGGATGGTCGCTGGCACGCACTGGCTCGCGGTGTGCTCCGCGATGAATTGCAGTCGCAACAGAGTGCGCTCGTTGCGCAGTTGCTTGACGACAAGGACACCGCCATCGAGCAGCGTGTCTCGACTTGGGTAGAGCGCGACGACCCCGCCCTGCGCTTCACCCTGCAGATGTTCTCCGAGATCCGCGCTCAGCGTGCGGCCGACTACCCAACGGTGTCGGTGGCCGTGCGGCGCTTGGCGCAGCTGGTGACGTACGCGGAGCGGTAGCGGTTTAAAGGCGGACGTGGGCGCGGCGTGTGGGAGCGGCGGAAGCCGCGAAAGGGTTTGCCTGGGAGCAAGCCTCTTCTGGCTGCCGCCTCTCCCACATCGCCTTGGAGAAGGGTGCTCCCGGCGACAGCGAGTTGCTTTTGCTCTGGGAGGGACGCGCTCCTGCGCGGCTGCTCTTGATGTTGGCGAAAACAGCAGCGCTGCGGGAGCGGCGCCCTCCTTCCCCAAGGCAAGCTGCGTCGCCACGACCCGTTCCTGAGACTGCTTGCTCCGCGACAGAGGAACGGTAAGGGCGGCCGCCGCTCCCACATTGCCTTGCACCGGTAGCCTTCGCGTGGTCCTATCGCCGTACGTGTAGTTCGCCACTGGAGAAGTCATGTCAACCCCGCCTCGTCTTGCCTTTGAGGGCAGCAAAACTCCCGAGGCACAGGACTCTTTGAAGACGTTGCGTTCGCGTTATGGCGAGTGCAGCGTGCCCGATTGCGACGTCATCGTCGCCTTGGGCGGTGATGGCTTCATGCTGCAGACCCTGCATCGCCATCGCACCTATGCCAAGCCGGTATACGGCATGAAGGCGGGCACCTTGGGATTCTTGATGAACCAGCATCGGCCGGACGATCTGGTCGAACGGATCATGCGTGCGCAACCGGCGGTGCTTCGTCCGTTGGAGATGATTGCGCAATCCGAGTCAGGCAACACGGTGGAAGCGGTGGCGTTCAACGAAGTGTCGCTATTAAGGCAAACCAAGCAGGCCGCCAAGATCCGGGTGTCATTGAATGGCGAAGTACGCTTGGAGGAGTTGGTTTGCGACGGCGTGTTGGTATCGACACCCGCCGGCAGCACTGCCTATAACTTGTCTGCGCACGGGCCAATCCTGCCCTTGGACAGCTCGGTGCTGGCAATGACGCCAATCAGCCCGTTTCGACCACGGCGCTGGCGCGGCGCGATTTTGCGCGCGCATACCGAGGTGCGCTTCGAGATTCTGGATCACTACAAGCGGCCAGTGAGTGCGACCGCCGATTCGTCCGAGGTGCGCGATATCGTCGAAGTGGTCATTCGCGAATCCACTACGCGCACCGTGACCTTGTTGTTCGATCCCGAACAGCATCTCGAAGAGCGCATTCTCAATGAGCAATTTGCCCATTGATGCGGCTGCTGGCAGCCCGATGAGCGAGCACCGCTCAGCATCTGCTGCCAGCAAAGATAGCGCCTTCGTGGTCGCTATTTCATCGCGTGCACTGTTCGACATGGAGGACAGCCACGAACTGTTCGAGCGTGAAGGCCTTGATGCCTATGCAGACTTTCAACGATCCCACGAAGAAGACCCGCTGGGGCCGGGCATCGCGTTTCCTTTGGTGCGCAAACTACTGGCCTTGAATGCACACAGCACGGCGGACTTGCCGCGCGTCGAAGTCATCCTGCTGTCGCGCAATTCGTCTGATACGGGATTGCGCATCTTCAATTCAATTGAACGCCATGGCTTGGACATCGTGCGCGCCGCGTTCACCAATGGTGCCGCGCCGTTTCCGTACATCAAGCCCTTCGGCGCGCAGTTGTTCTTGTCTGCGCATCCCGAGGACGTGACCAGTGCGCTTGCCGCCGGTGTCGCCGCCGCCACCATCTTGCCAAGCAAAGCACCGACGCGTGCAAGTGATCAGTTGCGCATCGCATTTGATGGCGACGCCGTCATCTTTGGTGACGAATCACAACGCATTTCCGATGAACACGGCTTGGCGGAGTTCTCGCGCCACGAATCCGAGCGTTGGTCAGAGCCACTCTCGGGCGGCCCGTTTCGCGGAGTATTGGCCGCTTTGCACCGCATTCAGGCCGCCTTCCCGGTCCATCAATCACCGCTACGCACCGCCTTGGTCACCGCCCGCTCGGCCCCTGCGCACAAACGCGTGATCATGACCCTGCGGCAGTGGGACGTGCGCATCGACGAAGCCCTGTTCCTGGGCGGCCGCGACAAAGGCCCATTTCTGGAAGCTTTTGGGGCGGACATATTTTTCGACGACTCTGCGCTCAACGTGGAGTCGGCGCGGCGGTTTGATGTGGCGTCGGGGCACGTGCCGATGGTGATTCGCGGGGCCTGATTGGGCGGTTGTTCGCCTCGGCGGTGCGTTGGCATGTTCGCTTTTACGGGTTCGCTGGCCAGTTTTCGCTTTGAGGTGCGGCCACAGAGAGCGAACATCACTCCTTCAGCTTGCTCCCCTTCCGAAAAGCCGCCTTCTTCTTGGCCGGTGATGGCGGCTCCGCCGCTTCGACTGGCGCAGCGGCGGGCTTCTTTCTCTTCACAGGTTTGCTGGACGCGGGCATCGGCGGAGTTGCCACCACCGGCTTGATCGCAGTCAAAACAGCAGCCTTTGTTGCGCCCTTGCGTCGCGTCTTCAATTTCGCTGGCGATACACTGGCGGCGAACGCCGCACTCGCCAACGCGGACTCCAACTCATCCAACGCTTCAGCGGTGTAGGGAGCCAATCGCTGCATGTGCGGCAGGCTGTCGCGGCAGCCGGTGAAGCCGAAGTGCAAGTGGCCGGCGTAACTTTGGCAAGTAATGTTGAGTGCTTGTCCATGCGAGACCAGCGATACGGGATAGGAGGCTTCCATTTGCGCGCCGCGGAAATACAGTGGTGCCTCCGGACCGGGCACGTTCGAGATCGTGATGTTGAACATGGGCCGGGTACGACCGCCGACACCGGTCAACAGGCTGGCCATGTACGGGGCCATCAGCAGCAGTGTGTATTGCAACATTGACTTGCGCGGCAGACTTTGCACATGTTCCTTCGCACGGCGGGTGGAGGCGCGGATGGCAGTCAGACGTTCGACCGGGTCTTCGATATCGGTACCCAAGGTGGAAATGATGAAGGTGATGGCGTTGCCGGCGTCTGCGCCGGCTTCATCGTCATCACTGGGTCGAACGGATACCGGGATGCCCGCCGTCAGCGGCTTGTCGGGCAATTCGTCCAATTCCAGCATGAAGCGTCTGAGCGCTGCCCCGCACAGTGCCAGTACGACGTCGTTGAGAGTGGCATTACCGGCTTTGGCAACCGACTTCAGCCGTTCCAACGGGAAACGTGCAGTGGCGAAACGACGTGAACCGCGAATGCGACCATTGAGTATCGACACTGGCGTATCGAAGGGCACGGACAGCACGTCGTTTTTGTTACGCACAGCGCTAACCATGGCAGCAAACGCGCGCGCGATATTGGGCATTGAGCCCGCTTGGCTGCGCACTGTATCGACCAGTTGCGCGGCCATTTGCGCGACGGTTGCCGGGGGTGCGCCTTGGTCGCGCTTCCGGCTTGCTCGTGCTTCGGGTTTGATGGTCCAAAACGGGGCGATCTTGCGGCTGGTCTTGCGATCGGTCGACATCGCCCGTACCAGCAACTTGACCCCGCCGATGCCATCCATCAGTGCGTGGTGGACCTTGGTGTAAAGCGCAAAACGACCGCCTTCCAAGCCTTCGATCAGCTCGACTTCCCAAGGCGGTCGTGTCAGATCCAAGGGCTGCGAATGCAGGCGCGCGATCAATTGGCCCAGCTCGCGTTCGCCGCCGGGTGAGGGCAGGGCCGAGTGGCGCACGTGATGTTCGAGGTCGATGTTGTCGACTTCCATCCAGAGCGGAATCAGGCCGCGCAACATCGGCGTATGCAGCCGGCGGTTCCACGGCGCCTCGACCGTCGTGGCCGCGCGCAACGCGGTCATGACGTCGCGCACGAAGTCGGGCCCGGCGTCGTCGGGCAGACTGAACGGCATCAAGGCGCCGACGTGCATCGGCGTCTCGCTTGACTCCACCAGCAGCCACGATGCGTCAAGCAGATTGAGCGGGCGATTGGCCATGACGTTCCTTGGCGATACAGATGGGCTGTTGTTGCCGTCACGGTAGAAGATCATCGCCTGCAACGCCATAGCTATTACGACGGCGGCACCCTGCAACCGATCGGCGCTTGCCATTGTTCGATGGCGAATATCGGGGATCGTGGCGAACGCGGCGCAGTTCGCATCGGCAAGCGCAATCGGCATACTTCGCGCATGCCCGCGCCGTTCCCGTACTGGAGAATCTCCAGCTTTTATTTCTGGTACTGCGCAGCGCTCGGTGCGTTCACGCCATTCTTTGCCCGCTGGCTGCATGAGTTGGGCTTGGAAGGCATGGCGATCGGCACCGTGATGGCGATGTGGTACGTGAGCCGCGTCGCTGCACCTCCCGCTTGGAGCGCGTTGTGCGCGGGCTCGGCCAACCCGTTGCGCTGGCTGCAATGGGGATGCGTCGCGATGACGCTCTGTTTTGCCGGCTTTCTTGTGGCACGGGGATTCTGGCCGCTACTGCTGACCATGCTGGCATTTGGCAGTTTCGCCAACGCCGTGCTGCCGCAGTTTGAAGCGATCACGCTGGATCGACTTGGCGCGCGGCGCGACAACTACGGGCGAGTGCGCCTATGGGGCTCACTGGGATTTCTTGCGATTGCCGTGGGTTACGGACCTTTGCTGGATATCACCGGAATCGCTGCGTTGCCAATGCTCACCTTGCCCCTGTTGGCGGCCACTTGCCTGGCTGCTTTGGCGAATGGTCGATCAGCGCATGCATTGGACGATGCGCCAACGGCATCGGTTGGTGAGATTTTGCGGCGCTCGGATGTGCGTGCGTTCTTCATTGTTGCCTTGCTGATGCAGGTTGGATTCGGTCCGTTCTATGTGGTCTTCACCCTGCAACTGGGCGAGCACGGACACAGCGGCACGGTTATCGGCATGCTCTGGGGATTGGGCGTGGTGGCGGAGATTCTGGTGTTCCTGTTCATGGCTGCGCTGTGGCGTCGCTGGAACACCCAGACCATCATGCTCGCGTGTCTGGCGGTCAGCGCTGCGCGTTGGGCTGTGGTGGCGCTGCTGCCTGATTCACTCGCGGCAATGGTGCTTGCTCAGTGCGCGCACGCGCTCAGCTTTGGCGCCTTTCATGCCGCCTGCATGCAGCGCGTCACCGAGTTCTTTCCGGGCCGGCTGGGGCAACACGGGCAGGGAGTGCTGTTTGGATTCAGCTCTGGCATTGGCGGCGTGCTCGGCGCCTTGATGGCAGGCGGCTTGTGGCAGATAGGAGGTGGCTTGGCCGCGTTTCTGGCTGCCTCCGCCGTGTGCGTGTTGGCTTGGCTGATTGCGTGGCTGACGCGGATACCGAATCAGCCAATCCCCACGGCGGACTCGTTGAGTATTTCGGCTGGTTCGTCGCTGGAACCCGCCTAGCTGGAATCTGGCTAGCTGGAACTTGGCTAGCAGGAACCAGGCTGGCTGGAATCAGGCTGGCGCGACCGTGTGTCGCCCCAGCGAAAGCGTGTTGCAGCGCAGGCAAAGCCGCATTCGGCAATCGGATGCGCAGATGCGAGCCATGCCTAGGGCTTGCTTCAAATCATCGGGTCGGGGGGAACTCAGGACAAGCACCGTGGTCGCAGCGGTGGCCGGGACGCGTTAGTCTTGGTCTTAGCCTTGGTCGGCCACAAGGAGCCCGAATCATCTATGCGTCGTCAGCGTCGCCCTCTCGTCATCCTGTGTCTGCTCGCCCTGGTCTGCTGCCAGACCGCGATGGCGGCACGTTGGTGTGGTGGAAGTGCGGCCGCCGGTGACATGGCTGTCGCCGACTGTCATGGCTCGCCCGATGGCGAAGGCGCCGGGAGCGATGGGCACTGTCTTGGCGGCGATGCGGTGCCGGATCTGGTCAAACTCCCCTGCTTTTTTGGGTTGCCTGCCGGCCACGACTTCTTGCTCGGCGTCACACCTCACGCGCACGTAGTCGGTGCGCTGGACCGATTCGCGTGTCCGCGCGATCGGCCCCAGCTGGATGCGCTCTGCCGCCTGCTGATCTAGACCCTCCTCTGCAATGACCGCGCGCCGCGTCTGCGGCGACTGTGTTCGTGTGCCAGGAGAATTCCCATGAAGTCCAAGGCAACTTCGGCAGCCCGCCGAAGCTCGTGTCATCCCGTGTGGTCGGCCGTGTTGATGGCGCTGATTGCCACTTCGGTGACGCCCACAGCATCTGCACCGTTGAGTCTGGACGAGGCGCGTCGTATTGCACGCCGCGAGGCACCGACGGTGACCGCCCAGTCGGCCCGCGTCGTGGCGGCTCGGGAAGAAGTGGCGCGCGCGGGCGCCTTGCCCGATCCGACCCTGCAGCTCGGCATCGACAACCTGATCGTCACCGGCGATCAGGCGTTCGATGTCGGCGCTGATTTCATGACGATGCGACGCATCGGCGTGAGTCAGGCATGGCCGGCGCGGCGCAAGCGCGAGGCCGAGCGCGAAGTAGCAGCGGCCCGAGCCGATACGCAGGACCTGAAAACCGAGTCCACCCGGCTTGAAGTGGAGCGTCGGGCTGGTGAGGCATGGATCGCGGTCTGGTCAGCGACAGCCGAACGTCGCTTTTTGCAGGAACGGGTGACTGAATCCGATCGCGCCGTGAGCATTGCCAAAGCCCAGTTGGCCAATGGCACGGGCACGGCGAGCGACGCGCTCAGTGCGCAGATGGTCCGCGCAGAACTCGACAACGAACGGCGGCGCGCGAAGGCGCAAATCGAGGTCGCCCACGCGAGCTTGGTACGCTGGGTGGGCGAGGTGGGAACGTTTGAATTGGCCGCAATGCCTGCGACTACGACGCTTCGTGTGGCCGCCGACGAACTCCGGGCAGGGATTGATCGCTACGCTTTCCTGCAAGTCTGGCAGGGCGAGGAACGCACGGCGCTGGCGGCTGCGCAACTGGCTGAGGCCGAGAAACGGCCTGACCTCGGCTTCGCAGTCGCTTACGGCGCACGCAGCGGTCGGCCCGACATGATGATGTTCGAGGTCAGCGTGGGGCTGCCGCTGTTTACCCGCAACCGTCAAGATCGTGGCATCGCTGCGCGATATGCCGAGCATGATGCCGTTCAAGCCGAGCGTGAAGACGCGCGACGCGCCCAGCGCGAAGCATTGGAGCTCCAATTGGCTGGCTGGTCCAGCCTGCGCGACGAACAGCAACGCTACCAGAACACACTGCTGCCGCTGGCGCGCGATCGCTGTGCGGTTGCCTTGGCCAGCTACGCGAGCGCGGGTCCTCTGCGTCCCTGGATCGAAGCGCACCGCGACGAGATCGAGCTGCGGCGCCGTGCACTGCAGGTCGAAGCGGACTTGGCGCGCCTTTGGCTTGCGCTCGATACCTTGCTGCCGGGCGCGCCGGCGCCGGAGGTGTCGTCATGAGGCGGGTCGTGCTCGTCGCCTTCGCTCTGACTGCGCTGGGCCTGAGCGCCGGACTTGGCTACTGGGCCGGTCAGCGCGCGATGCCCGACATGGCCGGCAGCGCCGCCGCCGCCGCCGATGCCGACGACGCCACGGCGCTGTACTGGTACGACCCCATGGTGCCCGATCAGCATTTCGACAAACCGGGCAAGTCCCCGTTCATGGACATGATGCTGGTGCCGCGTTTCGCCGATGGCGGCGATTCGACTGCCGTGATGATCGACCCCGGTCTTCAGCAAAGCCTGGGCGTGCGCACTGCCACGGTCGAACTTGATTCGCTGCCCACCGAAGTCCGTGTGCCTGGCACGCTGCAGTGGGACCTGAGCGGCGAGCAGCGGGTGACAGCCCGCGTCGAGGGCTTGGTCGAGCGCGTGCACGTGCAAACACCGTTTGCGCGCGTGCGTCGAGGTCAGCCGCTGGTCACGCTTCTGGCACCGATGCTAAGTGGAGCGTTAGCCGAATACCGCGCGCTCGCCTCAGCTGAGGCGGCCGAATCGCGTGGCTTGCTGGCCGCCGCACAGTCACGTCTGCGCCTGCTGGGTCTGTCGGCGGCTGATCTGCAGGGCATGCCTAAGGAGGGTGCGCCGCGGATTGTATTGCGTGCCCCAGCCGATGGCGTGCTCAGTGAACTCGCGGTGCGCGATGGCGATACGGTGATGGCGGGTCAGCTGCTGTTTCGGGTCAACTCGACCGACACGCTGTGGCTGGAGGCGCGGGTGCCTCAAGCGGACGCGGGAGCCTTGTCAACAGGCCTGACCGCACAGATCGATATCAGTGGGTTTCCTGGGCAGACGTTTGATGGCGTGGTCGACGCCGTGCTGCCGCAGGTCGATCCGGCGACCCGAACGCAGACCGTGCGCATCGTGGTGCCAAACACCCATGATCGGCTTGCGGCCGGCCTGTTCGCCGATGTCGTTCTTCGCGCAAACGATGAACGCGTGTGTCCGTGGGTGCCGAGCGAAGCTCTGATTCTCACTGGCAACGAGGCCCGCGTGATCGTCAAGGACGACAATGGCGGATTTCGACCAGTACGGGTTCGCAGCGGACGTGTCGTCGGTGATCGCAGCGAGATTCTCGATGGTCTGAGCGGCGGCGAAACGGTGGTGGTCTCCGGCCAGTTCCTGATCGACTCCGAGGCCAGCCTCTCCGGCCTGTTGAGCCGACTCAATGCGGAGTCAGATCGAGACCCGGGAGCGCACGGAGAGCATCCATGATCGCGCCGCTCATTCGCGCCTCGGTGCGCAATCGAGCACTGGTCTTGATGGCGACGGTGTTGTTGGCCGCCTGGGGTCTGTGGTCGCTGGCGCGGCTGCCGTTGGACGCCTTGCCGGATCTGTCCGACACCCAGGTCATTGTGCGCACGTCGTGGCCTGGGCAGACCCCACGCATCATTGAGGATCAGGTCACCTATCCGCTCGCCACCACGATGTTGTCGGTGCCGGGCGTCAAGGCGGTACGTGGCTTTTCGTTTTTTGGCGACTCGTATGTCTACGTGTTGTTTGACGACGCCACCGATCTGTACTGGGCGCGCTCGCGCGTGCTGGAGTACTTGAGTCAGGTGCGTGATCGCCTGCCCGAAGGGGTCAATCCGGGGTTGGGACCCGACGCGACCGGGCTCGGTTGGATCTATGAGTACGCTCTGGTTGATCGCTCAGGCACCCTCGATCTGGGCCAGCTGCGCGCGCTGCAGGATTGGTTCCTGCGCTACGAGCTCAAGACCATTCCGGATGTCGCCGAGGTGGCCACCGTCGGCGGCGCGGTGCGCGCCTGGCAGATCGTGCCCGATCCACAGGCGCTCGCTGCACGCGGCATTCCCATCGCGCAGGTGATCGCCGCCATTGGGGACGCCAACGGGGCCACGGGTGGCTCGGTCATCGAGCAGGGCGAAGCGGAGTTGATGGTGCGCAGCGAGGGCTACCTGCGCAGCGCCGAGCAGTTCGCCGGAGTTCCGGTGGCCACGGTAAACAGCGTGCCGGTGACGCTCGGTGAGGTGGCGCAGATAAGCCGCGGCCCGACGTTCCGGCGCGGCATTGCCGAACTCGATGGCGAGGGCGAGGTCGTCGGCGGGGTGATCGTGCTGCGCACCGGCAAGAATGCGCTGGCGGCGATCAATGCGGTCAAGGCGAGACTCGAATCACTGAAGAGCAGTCTTCCGGTCGGTGTGGAGATCGTCCCGACCTATGATCGCAGCGAACTGATTCGCGCCGCGGTCAGCAATCTGGGCGGCAAGCTGGCCGAGGAGTTTCTGGTCGTCGCACTGGTCTGCGCGCTGTTTCTGTGGCATTTGCGCTCGGCGCTGGTGGCGGTGATCACGTTGCCGCTGGGCATCCTCGCGGCATTCATCGTCATGCGTTATCAGGGCGTGAGCGCGAATTTGATGTCGCTGGGCGGTATTGCGATCGCCATCGGCGCGATGGTCGACGCCGCTGTGGTGATGATCGAAAACGCGCACAAGCATCTCGAGCACTGGCGCGATACGCAGGGCGAGGAAGCGCAAGGGGAGGCGCGCTGGCAGGTGCTGACCGAGGCCGCGGTCGAGGTCGGCCCAGCACTCTTCGTGAGTTTGCTGGTGATCACGCTGTCGTTCGTGCCGGTGTTCGCCCTGGAGGCGCAAGAAGGCCGCCTGTTCCATCCCTTGGCCTACACCAAGACCTATGCAATGGCCGCGGCGGCTGGACTCTCAGTGACCCTGATTCCAGTCCTGATGGGCTATCTCATTCGCGGCCGCATTCCGAGCGAAACCGCCAATCCACTCAACCGCGTCTTGATCGCGATTTACCGGCCGATACTTGAACAGGTCTTGCGCTTTCCGAAGGCAACGCTGGTGTTGGCCGGGGTGCTGCTGCTGATCACGCTCTGGCCGCTGGCACGGCTGGGCAGCGAGTTCATGCCGCCGCTTGACGAAGGCAGCCTGCTGTACATGCCGACCGCCTTGCCAGGAATCTCGGCTGGCAAGGCCGGCGAACTGCTGCAGCTGACCGACCGCATGATCAAAACCGTGCCCGAAGTCGCGCACGTGTTCGGCAAGGCTGGCCGCGCCGACACCGCGACCGATCCGGCACCGATTGAGATGTTCGAAACGACGGTGACGTTCAAGCCACGTGAGCAGTGGCGGCCGGGCATGACGATGCAAGCCTTGCGCGATGAGCTGGACCGCGCGGTGAAGGTGCCGGGCCTGACCAATCTCTGGGTGCCACCGATTCGCAACCGCATCGACATGCTCGCCACCGGCATCAAGAGCCCGATCGGGATCAAGGTGTCGGGGCCGGACAGCGCCGTGCTGGCGACGCTCGCCGGCGAGGTCGAGCAGGTAGCCAAAAAAGTGCCCGGTGTCAGCTCTGCGGTTGCCGAGCGCATTGCCGGTGGTCGCTATGTCGACGTGACGATTCGGCCGCAGGCGGCGGCGCGCTACGGCTTTACCCAGGCGCAGCTGCAAGGGCTGCTCGCCACGGTGGTCGGCGGCGAGCCGATTGGCGAGACCATTGAGGGCCGCGAGCGCTATCCGATCGTGCTGCGTTATCCACGCGATCAGCGCGACAGCGTGGCCCGACTGATGCAGCTACCGCTGGTGGCGGCCTCTGCCGAGCAATTGACCCTCGGCAGTGTCGCGGACATCACCGTGGCAACCGGACCGCCTATGCTGAAGAGCGACAACGGGCGGCTGGTCAGCTATGTGTATGTCGACGTCGCTGGCCGAGACCTCGGTTCTGTCGTCAGCGATCTGCAATCCGCGATGGCGGAACAGGTCACTTTGCCGGCTGGCTACGCGCTCGGTTGGTCAGGACAGTACGAATATCTGCAACGCGCACTCGAGCGCCTGCGCTGGGTAGTGCCAGCCGCACTCGGGATCATTTTTGTACTGATCTACCTGGTATTTCGCAGTGCGAGCGAGGCGCTGATCATCATGTTGAGTTTGCCATTGGCGCTGGTCGGCGGCGTCTGGCTGATCTGGGCGCTGGGGCATGCGGTGTCCATTGCCAGCGTGATCGGCTTCATTGCGCTGGCCGGTGTCGCCGCCGAGTTCGGCATCATCATGTTGCTGTATTTGGGTCAGGCTTGGCAACGGCAGCTTGCGGTCGATCCGGCGGTGGGCGCGGACGCGCTGGACGACGCAATCCGCGAAGGTGCAGTGCTGCGGGTGCGGCCCAAGGCGATGACGGTAGCGGTGATCCTCGCAGGCCTGATGCCGATTTTGCTTGGCAGTGGCGCGGGCTCGGAGGTGATGCAACGCATCGCCGCGCCGATGGTCGGCGGCATGATCACCGCACCCTTGCTGTCGATGTTGGTGATCCCGGCGGCGTACCTGCTGCTTCAGCGGCATGCGCTGAGGCAGGCCCGGCCGGATGTGCTGGCGTCGACTTGAATTGCTGCGGCATCGAGCGCAGGCTTGCTCGTTCATGTTCCGGCGACTACTCCATGTCCTGCTCGTCCTCACGCTGACCCTGAACGGGATCTCGGCGCCGTGGGCCATGGGGCGGATGAATCACGCTGGGCATGGCGAAGGTGCGCATGGCGACAGCGCGCATGGCGCTATCGCGATTCCGGCCAGTCATCATTCGTCCCACGCCATGGATTCGACGCATCCAGCCATGGCGCACGCGGGTCATCACGGTCACGAGGCAACGGCCGACGGCGCGACGTCAGCGCCGCAGGAGCCGGACGCGATCCATGCGGACGCCTGCTGCGATGGGATCACCTGTCAGTGCGGCTGTGTGCTTCCGCCGGTGCTTGCATTTGTCCGCCTCGAAGTCCCGTCCTTTCTGATCGAGCACGCTCGATTTGAACCGCTCGTTGCACACCTCGTGGAGCGTCGCGACAGCCCTCCATTCCGACCACCGGCCGCCGTCTGACCGTCTGACGCTGGTTCGTGCGCGCGTCACATAGACACCTGCGCACTATCTGTTGTGGCCGATTGCACCGTTGCCTGTGCGTCGGATTCTGCCGTCTGCGAGGACAATTCCATGCCCTATCCGATTCGCCCAGCCGCGCTGATTGCGGCGGCGCTTGCCTTGGCTGGCTGCGCCAGCCTGCCGCGTGAGCGCGGTTATGCCGACACCCAAGACCTGATCAAGGCGCGCCGCGACGTCGCACCGAGTGCGACTTGGGCCGACGTCGAGCTTGCTCCTGAAATTCCCACGTCGCCGATCTCTGCCGATGACGCGGTGCGATTGGCCTTCTTCAACAGCCCGCGAATTCGCGAGGAGTACGCCCGACTTGGTCTGGGTCGCGCTGAACTCGAAGACGCGCGACGGATCAGTAACCCGACCTTCGGTTACCAGCGGCTGCGGCCGCGCGGCGCCGATGGCCAGCAGGTCACCCGAAGCCTGAGCATGGGCCTGACCGATCTGCTGTTGCTTCCGGCGCGCAAGCGCTTCGCCGAAGGCGATCTTGATCGCCTGCAGAAGGCCGTTGCGGGCGCGCTGCTTGAGCTGGCTTCTGAAGTCGAGGCGGCCTGGTATGAGGCGGTCAGCGCGCAGCAGATTGCGACGATGCGCGATCTGCTGGCGCAGGCGGCGGAAAACTCGGCGGAGCTTGCGCAGCGATTTCTGGATGCCGGCAACATCACCCGCCTGCAACACGCGCAGGAGCTCGCTGCGGCTGCAATGGCACGCATCGACGCGGTTCGCGCTGGCGCAGAGGCAAACCGTGCGCGCAGTCGGCTGGCGGGACTGATCGGACTTCCGAGTTCGGCAGACTGGCGCACTCAGAGCGAATTGCCGGCACCGCTCACGGAGCCGGTCAACTCGACCTCGCTGGTGGCATTGGCACTGGAAAATCGGCTGGATCTTGCTGCCGCACGCCAAGCCGTTGCGTTGCGCGAAGACGCGCTCGGTGTGACGCGGCGTTGGCGCTGGCTGGGAAGCGTCGAAGTGGGCGCCGAGCGTGAGAGCGAGCTTGATGGAGGTGTGTTGCGCGGCCCCTCGCTAGCGTTGGAACTGCCGCTGTTCAATCAAGGCCAAGGCGCTGTAGCGCGTGCAGACGCTGAGCTGCTGCAGGCGCGGGCCGAACTCGATGCACTGCTATTGCAAATCCAAAACGACGCACACCTGAGCGTCGAAGCACTGACTGTGACGGGCGACATCGTCGAGCGCTACCGCCGCGAACTGGTGCCGCAGCGCGAGACCATCGTCGCCGAGAGCCAGAAAGAAGTGAACTTCATGCTGATCGGTGTGTTTGAGCTGCTGCTCGCCAAGCAGCAGGAGTACGACGCCTATCAGGAGTATCTGGAAGCCGTGCGCGACTATTGGACAACGCGCGCCGAGCTGCGCCGGGCCGTGGGCGGTCGCTTGCCGGACGATGGCGCGTCGCGTGAGCCCGCCATTGGTGTCAACGCTATCCTGCCCGATCAGGGCACGAAGATGGACATGGGTATGGACGGCATGGACCACTCATCGCACGGTGCGATGAACCACGCTCCAGCGACAGGCGCATCCAAGCCGATGCCTGTGCCCGCCGACGAGCCCGCACCGGCGTCATCAGCCGATCCACACGCCGGTCATGCAATGCCCACCGCGCCAGCCGATCCACATGCCGGGCACCGCATGAACCCAGCCCCGAAGCAGGCCGACAAAGACGCGCCAGCCGCACCCGAACAGCACGGAGATAGGCCATGAATTTCACCCGACGTCACTGGTTTCGATTTGCCAGTCTTGGTGCCTTGCTGCCGCTGAGCGGCCTCGCCCAGCGAGCGGGTGCGCAAGTCCACCCGGGCCACGCCACCCCCCAGCCTGCCATTGAGCCGGCTGCCGCCGCTGCGCCCGTTTCACCCACCACATCCAAGTCTGCGGATGGGCGCTACACGCCTGTTCGTACCCTCAATGGCTGGGCCTTGCCGCATCGCATGGTCGATGGCGTCAAAGAATTTCACCTTGTCGCCGAAGAAATCGAACACGAGTTCGCCCCCGGCAGCCGCGCCAAATGCTGGGGTTACAACGGCACCACACCGGGTCCCACGATTGAAGCGGTAGAAGGCGACCGCGTGCGCATTTACGTCACCAATCACCTGCCGGAACACACCAGCGTGCACTGGCACGGAATCCTGCTACCGAGCGGCATGGATGGCGTGGGTGGCTTGTCACAGCCGCACATCCAGCCGGGTGAGACCTATGTCTACGAGTTCACCCTGCGCCAGCACGGCACCCACATGTACCACCCGCACGCCGACGAAATGGTGCAGATGGCAGTCGGCATGATGGGCATGTTCATCATTCATCCAAAAGACGGTGAGGGCCAGCCCGTTGATCGCGACTACGCGATCCTGCTGCATAACTGGGCACTGCACCCAGGCACTTACCGGCCCGACCCGTCGGTGATGGTCGACTTCGATCTGTGGACGATGAACAGCAAAGTGTTTCCGGCGATCGAACCGCTGGTCGCGCGCACGGGCGAACGCGTGCGGATTCGCATCGGCAATCTGTCGATGTGGAATCACCCGATCCACATGCACGGGCCCAAGTTCACGGTAACCGGCAGTGACGGCGGACGCTGGCCGAAATCATTGTGGCGTCCGGAGGTCACCGAGATCGTCGGCGTGGGACAGACGCGCGACTTGGAGTTCGTCGCCGTACCGGGCGACTGGGCTTTCCACTGCCACATGTCGCATCACACGATGAATGCGATGGGCCACGAGGTGCCCAACACCATGGGCGTCGACACCACCGGCGTCGAGGAGAAGATTCGCGCGCTGCTGCCGGGCTACATGACGATGGGGCAGGGCGGCATGGCCGAGCATCAGGAGCACACCGAGTCCGGCCACATGCAAGGTCCTGAAAACACGCTGCCGATGATGATGGGCAAGGGACCGTTCGGAAACCTCGAAATGGGCGGCATGTTCACCGTAATCAAGGTGCGTGACGACCTCGCGCGCAACGACTTCCGCGATCCCGGCTGGTATCCGAACCCCGAAGGCAGCGTGTCCTCCTGTGTCAGTCGTGATCCCGACTTCGGCACGCCACATCGGCGTGGACCGCCGCCGGGTCCGCCGGCGCAGATGAAAGCCAAGCCGATGGATCATTCGAAAATGAAGCACGGTTGAGGGCATGTCCCAATCGCGCCTTCAGGACGCTGACAATGTTGGCGCGGCTGGCTTTGTGTAGCGGAGCCAGCCTGGCCAAAGGGCCAGCAGATGCTGATGATCGACTCGACCGAAACCATGGTCGTGCAGAAAACCGGGGAGGGCTGGAAGATCGTGCATATTCACTGGTCCTCACGCCGCGCCGACGCCGCGCACAGAGTAGGCGGAACGACGACGCGTTTGGCAGGCATCCTGCATGACTGTCCGTCTGCGTCGCCCGGCGCAGTGATCGGGATGGAGAGCGCCCATGACCTATTCACGATTTGCCTTGATGATCCTGACCTCGACACTCGTGATGTTCGGTCTGATGTATCTCAACACCTATCAAACCTCGCACGCCTGGTTCAGTGAAACCCGCGCCTATATGGCCGTCGTCATGGGTGCCGCCATGGCGATCGTGATGCTCGGCTTCATGTGGAAGCACTATCCGCGCCGGCCGGTCAATCTAGCGATTGTTGGCGGTGCGGTAATCGTGTTTGTCGGTGGCCTTTGGCTGGTGCGCAGCCAGGCCACGATCGAGGACGTGTCGTGGATGAAGGCGATGATTCCGCACCACTCCATCGCCATCCTGACCAGCGAGCGCGCCACTTTGAGCGACCCGCGAGTTCGCGAGTTGGCGGACGAAATCATCGCCGCGCAGCGACGCGAAATCGATGAAATGGAAGCCTTGATCACCGATCTGGAATCGGCACCGAGTCCGCGCTGAGCCCCGTCTGATGCTTCGGCGATGCAGACGATCAAGGCACTTGACTCTGGACCGCAGTCCAGACTTCAGACTGAGATCCCAAGAGGAGATCGGCCATGACGACATTGAGTATCGGACAACTCGCGAAGCAGTCCGGCGTAGCCATCGACACGGTGCGATATTACGAACGCAACGCGTTGCTGGCACCGGCCGGACGTCTGCCATCGGGCTATCGGCGCTACGGCGAAGCAGAGGTGAAGCGACTGCGCTTCATTCGGCGCGCCAAGGCGTTGGGTTTCTCGCTCGACGATGTGCGCACGCTGCTTTCGCTCAGTGAAGAACGCGATGTCGCCAAGGTCAAGCGTGCGGCGCAAGACAAACGTGTGGTCATCGATCAGCGCATTGCTGAACTCGAGCGCATTCGTGCAGGGCTCGACAGCCTGATTACTGCCTGCCCGGGACATGGTCGCGCCGAGGCCTGCCCGATCCTCAACGCCCTTTCCGAGGAGGGATCGCCATGAACGCGCAAGACAAGACTTCGCCCAGTTTCAACGTCAAGACTGAGAATCCGACAGGTGCCGAAACCACGCAATCGGAGCCACCGCCAAGCGGCCAATTGACGGCCGGCGCAGCGGCGAAACAGCAGCAACCACCCCCCAACCAACACGGCGACGCCGCCTCGTCTTTGGCGGACACGTCAGCACTGAAAGACCCGGTCTGCGGCATGACGGTCACTGCGGACTCGAAGCACCACGCCGAACACGACGGCCACGATTACCACTTCTGTTCGGCCGGCTGCCGCAGCAAGTTCGTTGCCGACCCGGCGCGCTATCTGGCACCACAACCAGCCGAGCCAGCCGCCGATGCGCCGCACGGAACGCAGTACACCTGCCCGATGCATCCGGAAATCGTGCGAGACCAGGCGGGTGCCTGCCCGATTTGCGGGATGGCGCTGGAGCCGATGATGCCGACCCTCGAAGACGGCGAGAACCCGGAGCTGACCGACTTTCGCCGACGTTTCTGGTGGACGCTACCGCTTTCGGTCAGCGTGCTGGTGTTGGCGATGGCCGGGCATCGAATTCCAGTGCTTTCCGTTGACCTGCGCACTTGGCTGGAGTTGGCCCTGTCGGCACCGGTGGTGCTCTGGGCCGGTTGGCCGTTCTTCCAGCGCTGGGCGCAGTCGATTGCCAATCGCAGTCCCAACATGTGGACCTTGATTGGCACTGGCGTTGGAGCAGCGTTCGGCTACAGCTTGGTGGCGACGCTGGCTCCCGATCTGTTCCCTGCATCGTTTCAGGAGCATGGCCGCATCGGTGTCTACTATGAAGCCGCCGCGATCATCGTCTCGCTGACCTTGCTCGGCCAGCTGCTCGAACTCAAAGCGCGTTCGAGCACCTCAGCGGCCATCAAATCACTGCTCGGCCTCGCACCGAAAACAGCACGTCGGCTGCGCGATGACGGCACCGAAGAAGACATTCCCTTGACCCATGTGCACCTCGGCGACCGTCTGCGCGTGCGCCCCGGTGAGAAAGTGCCGGTGGACGGCGAGGTGCTGGACGGGCGCTCCTCGCTCGACGAGTCGATGCTGACCGGCGAGCCAATGCCCGTCGAGAAGGCGCTCGGCGACAAAGTCATCGGTGCCACTATCAATGGAACCGGAAGTCTGGTGATTCGCGCCGACAAGATCGGCGCGGATACCGTGCTGGCGCAAATCGTTCAACTGGTGGTTCAGGCGCAGCGCTCGCGTGCGCCGATGCAGCGCCTGGCGGACCGTGCCAGCTACTGGTTTGTGCTGGTGGTCCTGTCGATTTCGGTGGTGACATTTTTCGTCTGGGGATTCTTCGGGCCCGAGCCGTCGTGGACCTACGCGATCGTGAATGCGGTGGCCGTGTTGATCATCGCCTGTCCTTGCGCTTTGGGTCTGGCCACCCCGATGTCGATCATGGTCGCCACCGGGCGTGCGGCGCAGTCCGGCGTCTTGTTCCGCGATGCCGAGGCGATCGAGCGCCTACGCACGATCGACACCCTGATCGTCGACAAAACCGGGACGCTGACCGAGGGCAAGCCAGCCTTTCGAACGGTGGTCGCCGCGCCCTCGTTCACCGACGACGAAGTCCTGCGGCTGGCTGCAAGTCTCGACCAGGGCAGCGAACACCCGCTGGCCGAGTCGATTGTGAGTGAGGCGCGCCGCCGCGGCCTCGCGCTGGAGCCGGTGTTGGAGTTCGACTCAGTAACCGGTATCGGCGTTCGCGGCCAGGTCGGCGGCGCGCAGCTTGCGCTGGGCAACACCGCCTTGATGCAGGAATTCGGCGCCGATATCAGCGCGCTGAGTGACGCCGCCGAGAAGCTTCGTGGCGAGGGCGCCAGCGCGATGTATCTGGCAGTCGATGGCCGCGCCGCCGGCTTGATCGCCGTGGCCGATCCGATCAAGGCCAGCACGGCCGAGGCCATCGCGGCGCTGCGCGCGGCGGGCCTGCGTATCGTGATGGCGACCGGAGACGGCGAGACCACGGCGCGAGCCGTGGCGGCGACCCTGGGCATCGACGAGTTTCATGGCGAAGTACGGCCCAAGGACAAGGCCGAACTGGTCGCCAAACTCAAAGCCGAAGGTCGACATGTTGCGATGGCCGGCGACGGCATCAACGACGCGCCGGCGCTGGCCGCCGCCGATGTCGGCATCGCCATGGGCACCGGCACCGATGTGGCGATGTCTAGCGCGCAAGTGACCCTGGTCAAAGGCGATCTGCGCGGCATCCTGCGCGCGCGACAGATCTCGCAGTCGACCGTCCGCAACATGAAACAGAATCTCGTCTTTGCATTTGCCTACAACGCGCTTGGCGTTCCGCTTGCCGCCGGCGTGCTGTACCCGGTGTTCGGATGGCTGCTCAGCCCGATGATCGCGGCGTTGGCGATGAGCCTGTCATCCGTATCGGTAGTGGGCAATGCGCTGCGCTTGCGACGCAAGGATTGAGAATGGGCGAGGCTTTGCTCTCAGCAAGCAAGTCTTCGCGGGCGACTTGCACAGGCTGCGTTTAATTGGGATCGGAATGCCGGCGAGAACACCAAAGTCCTCGTCCTTCAGCGCCGCGTTGCTCCGCTCAGCGGCGTCGCGCAAGGGTGAGCAACGCGTGGAGCAAAACGCGTAACCAGCCCGTGTCTGGTGGCGGTACCGAGATGCCCGCAGCAGCCCACACGCATTCTGGCGTTTTAAGCACGCTCCACACTTGGGCTTTTTTGCAATCGCTAGCAAAGTAATGTGCTGAATCGAACAGACGATTCGGGTCGCCGTTTCGCGTAATGCCAAGGTGGCACCAGCGAGGGCAATGCGGTCTCATCGACGCCATGCCGAATGCCTGCCTTTATTGTTCGAAGCGATGCCGACAAGCAGCGACAGCTTGGTGGCGTACCCCATTCACCAGGGAAATACAGACATGTCTATCAACCGCCAAAATTTACTCAGCCATTTGATCCGCTTGCCACTCAGCATTTGTGCCATTGCGGTCGCGCTCTTTTCCGCGCAGGCAATTGCCGCCGTGCATGGGCCTGTCCAAGGCGAGCCGGCAACGGGCACCTCGATGCAGCCTGCCGCCATAGACGACATGAAAGCGCATCAAGCTATGTCCACGACCGATGATGGGGACTTCGACTTTGCGGTGAACATGCGCAAGCATCACCAGATGGCGCTCACGATGTCCCGTGCCCAGTTGGAAAACGGCAAGGATGCGTCAATGCGTGACTTCGCCTCCAAGATAATTGCGGCGCAGAAAGCGGAGATCGCCGTGCTCGATCAGTGGATCGCCGCGCACCACAAGGCCACAGCGAAATAGATCGGGAACGTTCGCTCAACGTGGATGCCCCCAGCGACTCGCGCCTTTTCTTCGCCGCCACGACTGGGCAGCGGATAGTCACTGGCCTGCGCTTGCTTGTCGGCAGCACTCTGCTGCTGACCATCACTGCCTGCACAACCGTCGGGAGAGAGACCATGCCAACACCTACCGAAAAGGCTGCCCCGTCGTCCTATCCCGTTGTTGATCCCGGTTTGGGCGAGCGCCTACGCCCAGAAGAGCACGTGCTGGCAGCAGAGATCAGCCAAGTCATTGAAACTTCGCTGCGGGAGCGCTACCCGTCTGCCGAGATTCAGCGCGATGCCCATCCCAAGGCCCATGGATGCGTTCGCGCCGAGTTCCAAGTGTCTGAAACGCTTCCCGCTGGACTTTCCCACGGCGTATTTGTCCCTGGCGCGCGCTATCCGGCATGGATTCGCTTCTCCAACGGATCCCAGGACGCGACGCGACCCGACAGCCGGGGGGATGTGCGAGGAATGGCGATAAAACTGCACGGGCTGCCCGGCACGGCGCTGTTGGGCGAAGCGGACTGGGCAGCGTCGGGGGCGACTCAGGATTTTGTGCTCATAAGCCATCCGGTTTTTTTCGCCAATGATCCGCGCCGTTACCTGGCCGTCGTAACTCGCGCCAGCGGCGACAACGCATTGAGTAAGCTTCTTATCCCAATCGACCTTGGACTGAAAGGCGCATTCATCGCGCTTGCCACCTCGCGCAAGAAGATCGCCAATCCCGTCCAGACTCGTTACTGGTCGACCGTGCCTTATCAGTTAGGCTTGGGGCCAGGCCGTCAAGCGGTCAAGTACTCGGTGCGAGCCTGCTCCGCCGACGAAGATCCGATGCCTGCCAACCGCGGTCCCAATTTTCTGCGCGACGCGCTCCGCACAACGCTGCAGGAGCGTGATGTCTGCATGGAGTTTCTGGTGCAGCCAAGGACGTCGCCTGCAATGAGCGTGGAGGACTCGATGACGGAGTGGACGGAAAAACAAGCGCCATTCTTCAAAATTGCGACCATCCATATTGCGCGCCAGACATTCGATACACCCGAGCAGAACGCATTCTGCGAGAAGCTCTCCTTCAACCCGTGGCATGCGCTACCCGAGCACCGACCGCTTGGCAGCACCAACCGCCTCCGCAAAGTGATCTATGAAAACATAAGCAGGGTCAGGCACGAAGCCACTACGGCTGTGCCTTGATTCGAATCGCCAGCTCGGATGGCGATCAATGGAATCAACGATTCGCTAGCGCCGGCCGCCGCCGATGTCTTCAGCACACGTGGAGTGCCGCTAGCGGCGGGCGAGTCGTATCCGATGGCTGGCGGGCGGCTCAGATGATCGCCGCGCGGGTGAATGCTGTGGTGCCGCCGAAAACCAGCGAATAGGCGTCACAGCGCTCGGGCGACTGTTTTTGAAGGTGACGAGGCCCGCCATCAACAGCGCGTCCAGACCCGCACCCTATGCCAGAGCGTTGTACTCCAAGGGTGCGATCAGCGATGCCCGGCAATGCCGGAACGCCTCGCTGATCGCACACTCGCCATTTGACCGAAGCACGCTTCTCGCACCATTGTCAGGAAGGGCGCGGTTTGGGCCTTCGGTGTCATCCCTCGTGCCGAGCACACCTTGACCTCAACCTTCCTCGAAACCATCCGAGAAAAAGCGTGAATCTAACCCGGACTTTTCATGAATTGCGCACGCCCTCGTTCGGCGGCTTCGCCGCTACGCGGGGCTTCCGCCCCGATGTCTCCTGATCGCACAGGGAATTCTCTTCAGTCGGCCGTATGGCCCGATACGCCGCTCCTTCAGAGAATCCCCTGTGCGACCAGTATCCTGCGCGACCAGTATCCTGCGCGATCATCGTACGCATTCATGAAAAGGCCGGGCTAGAAAGCACTCAACCGATGATCAAAGAAGGCCAGTCGTTATCGCCGCGTACGCGCCAGCTGGTCATGCTGGGCGCGCCTTTACTTGCCATCGCCGTGGCCATGTGGATGCACACGCAGGGCGAATCCGGCGCATTGGCGATCACTGTGGGCGTGCTCGTCTGGATCGCGCTGTGGTGGTTGTTTGAGCCAATACCAGCCGCCTTCACCGCGTTGATTCCGCTGTGTCTGCTGCCGATGGCGGGTGTGATCACCCCCAAACAGGTGGCCGAGGCATTCGGCAATGAGCTGATCCTGCTGCTGATGGGCGGCTTCATGATGGCGGCGGCGCTGGAGCGCAATCAGGCGCATCGACGGCTGGCGCTGGGCATGGTGCGCGCCTTCGGCGGGCACAGCGGTCGTCACCTGCTGTGGGGCTTCGTGTTTGCCACGGCCATCATGAGTATGTGGATCAGCAATACCGCCGCCACACTGATGATGCTGCCGGTGGCGATGGCAGTGCTGGCCGACTATCGCGACGAGCGTCTGCGCGTACCGCTGGTGCTTGGCATCGCTTATGCGGCAAGCGTCGGCGGCTGGGGCACACCGATTGGCACACCGCCGAATCTGGTCTTCATGGAGGCCTACGCACGCGCCACCGGAACCCGGATGGGGTTTCTCGAGTGGATGCAATTCGGCGTGCCGATCATGCTGATCATGCTGCCCTTGCTGGCGCTTTGGCTGGGTCGAAATCTGCGCGGCTCGCCTGCGGCAAGCGTCCCTGAACTGGGTGCGTGGCAGCCGGCCGAGTGGCGGGTGCTGGCGGTGTTTGGGGCGATTGTTGCGGCTTGGATTTTTCGCAGCGAGCCGTTTGGCGGTTGGTCGCAATGGACCGGATTGGTGTCTGCCACCGACGCCAGCATCGCTCTCACCGGCGTGTTGCTGATGGCGATTGTCCCCGATGGCCGTGGCAGCACCTTGCTCGACTGGCCCACCGCCGAGCGCGTGCCTTGGGCCGCGCTGGTGTTGTTTGCGGGTGGCATTGCTTTGGCTACAGCGTTCTCGAGCAGTGGGCTGGGTGATCGTGTCGCGAGCACGCTCAGCGGCCTGCGCGACTTGCCTGTGTGGCTGCTGATCATCGGCATCTGTGTGGTGGTGACACTGCTGTCGGAAATCGCCAGCAACACCGCCACGGCGGTGCTGTTGATGCCGATCCTTGCCGCCGTAGCGGTGGTGACCGGTCTCGACCCCGCGCTGTTGATGGTGCCCGCCGTGCTTGCCGCGAGTTGCGGCTTCATGCTGCCGGTGGCGACCGCGCCAAATCTGGTTGCCTATGGCACCGGCCATGTACCGTTGCGACGCATGCTGCGCGAAGGTGCTGTGCTCGATCTGGTCGGCGTGATCGTGCTGTCGACGGTGTGTATAACGGTCTTCTGGCGCTGATGGGTTGCACCGGCGTGAAAGCATCGCGCCTTCCGGCGCTCCCACAAATCGGGGCAATCGCACCCATCGCCAGCTTCATTCCATCAGACATGAACTAACCGTCTATTTTTGCTGATCCTGCAACGCGCATAGGCGGGTCTTGATTTGGGAAAGACGCGCTCCTGCGCGGCTGCTCTTGATGTGGGAAAGACGCGCTCCTGCGCGGCTGCTCTTGATGTTGGCCGAAGAGCAGCGCCGCGGGAGCGGCGCCCTCCTGCGCGGCTGCTCTTGATGTGGGAGAGACGCGCTCCTGCGCGGCTGCTCTTGATGTGGGAGAGACGCGCTCCTGCGCGGCTGCTCTTGATGTGGGAAAGACGCGCTCCTGCGCGGCTGCTCTTGATGTGGGAAAGACGCGCTCCTGCGCGGCTGCTCTTGATGTGGGAGAGACGCGCTCCTGCGCGGCTGCTCTGGTTGTTGGCCGAAGAGCAGCGCCGCGGGAGCGGCGCCCTCCAAACTGCACGTGTTGGCGCCGCGACCGCGGAACGTCAGAGCTTTGCAAAGAGCTTCTACAGCATCGGCAGATTCAATCCCTGCTGTTTGGCGCAGTCGCGAGCAATCTCGTAGCCGGCGTCAGCGTGGCGCATGACGCCGCTGCCGGGGTCGTTCCAGAGCACACGAGCCAGGCGTTGATCGGCGGCTTCTGAGCCGTCCGCCACAATCACCACGCCACTGTGTTGGCTGTAACCCATGCCGACGCCACCGCCGTGATGCAACGACACCCAGGTCGCGCCACCGGCCACATTCAGCATCGCATTGAGCAGCGGCCAATCCGACACCGCATCCGAGCCATCCAACATGGCCTCGGTTTCGCGATTGGGCGATGCCACTGAGCCCGAATCAAGATGATCGCGACCAATGACAATCGGCGCTTTCAATTCGCCCGAACGCACCATCGCATTGAATGCCAGACCAAGGCGATGGCGATCACCCAGGCCGACCCAGCAGATGCGCGCCGGCAAGCCTTGGAAGGCGATGCGCTCGGCTGCCATATCCAGCCAGCGATGCAGATGCGCGTCGTCGGGCATCAATTCTTTCACCTTGGCATCGGTGCGGGCGATGTCTTCGGGATCGCCCGAAAGCGCGACCCAGCGGAACGGTCCGACGCCGCGACAAAACAGTGGCCGCACATAGGCCGGCACAAAGCCGGGGAAGGCGAACGCATCTTCGCAGCCCACGTCTTGCGCCATTTGCCGGATGTTGTTGCCGTAATCAAAGGTGGGAATGCCTTGCCGATGGAAATCCAGCATCGCCTCGACGTGCACGCGCATCGACTCTTTGGCCGCCGCAATCACCCGTTGCGGATTGGCTTTTTGCTCGCTGAGCCATTCCGCCACCGACCAGCCAGCGGGCAAGTAGCCGTGCAGCGGATCGTGCGCACTGGTTTGATCGGTGACCGCATCCGGACGCACGCCGCGCCGCAGCAACTCTGGCAGGATTTCAGCCGCGTTGCCCAGCAGGGCCACCGACAGCGCACGGCCGGCGGCGCAGTGCGCGCGCATGCGCGCCAAGGCATCGTCAAGATCGCTGGCTTGTTCATCGACGTAGCGGGTACGCAGGCGCATGTCGATGCTGGATTGCCGGCACTCGATCGCCAGCATCGAAGCACCCGCCATGGTGGCGGCCAGCGGTTGCGCGCCACCCATGCCGCCGAGACCGGCGGTCAACACCCAACGCCCTGTCAGATCACCCGAAAAATGCTGACGACCCATTTCGGCGAAGGTCTCAAACGTGCCCTGCACGATGCCCTGCGAGCCGATGTAGATCCAGCTGCCGGCCGTCATCTGCCCGTACATCATCAGGCCCTTGGCATCGAGCGCGTTGAATTGCTCCCAAGTCGCCCAGTGCGGCACCAGATTTGAATTGGCGATCAGCACCCGCGGCGCGTCCGCATGGGTGGGAAACACGCCCACCGGTTTACCGGATTGCACCAGCAAGGTCTGGTTGTCTTCCAGCTCGCGCAACGCCTTCAGGATGGCGTCATAACACTGCCAATCGCGGGCCGCCCGACCAATGCCGCCGTAGACAACCAACTCGCTGGGGTTCTCCGCCACATCCGGATCGAGATTGTTTTGCAGCATTCGGTACGCCGCTTCGGTCTGCCAGCTCTTGCAGCTGAGCGCCGTACCGCGCGGTGCGCGAATCACACGCGAGGGATCGATTCGGGAGTGGGACATGGTCGTCGTGCCGGCCGCAAAAAGTGCGCGGATTATCGCATTCGGCATCCGCACATTGGCTGCGAGCCGGTGGCGCTTCAAACAAGCATATTGCTAGAACTCGAATTCCAGATTGAGGCGCAGGCTGGTTGATGGAGTGCGAGCATTGATGCCCACCGGCACACCGATGTCCCAGCGGATCTGCTTGCCTGCTGAAAGCCGGTAGGCACCGAGCAATGCGGGACCGATGGCGTAGTCCTGGTCATCCAGGTACAGCTCGATGGCGGGCTCGAAAGCGGGACTTTTCAGATAGCGCAACTGCGCCCGCAGCGCGGCCTCGAACTCGTTTTCAATCAAGTCACCAAACTCGTATTCGATGATGCCGTTGGCGGCGGCCACCCACCGGTTACCGAGTTCTTTTTCCACCAGCAGAGCCACGCTGACTTCGCGTTGCTCGAACCCCTTGCCGCCCTCGATCTCAAACAGCAAACCCCAATCGGCCCAATACTCGCCTTGCTCGGTCAATTGCCACTTTGTCTCCAGTTCATAGCCGCGAACGCGCGCCTGTGAATGCGAGGCTGATTCGGATAACAGGTACAGCTCGGTCGAAACACGATCCGCCCACGCGTAAGCAAAACTTATCCGTTGGTAGGAGAGCGGATCGTCACCGATGCCGCGCCAAGTCACCCCATATTCCAGCTCGCGCTCATTCCGCGAAACATAGGGGTGATACACGCCATCGGTGGCAGCAACCGCAGTGCCCGCCAACGCCAACAGGCACATCGCAGCACAGACGGGAAACGTGCTACGCATGCGTCGTGCGCCGCTGCCGCGCGAGCGTGACGCCGCCGATGGCGAGGCTGATCAGCAACGCACCGAAGTAGCAGATCGCTTGGGTGCGATCAGGATTAGCGTCATAACCAAACAGCGCGCGCAGCATTTCGCCAAACCATGAGCGCTCGCTCACCAACCAGGTGGTGTCCCAGATCGGCCTGCCAGAATCCAGCCAACCAATCTGCATCAACTGCTTGGCCACCTGCATCGCCAATCCTCCAATTACGAAGTGGGTCAACAAAACAAACAATGGGAAAAAATAGCGATCGCGCATGAACGCAAACCCGTAGTAGACCAAGCTGCCAAGACTGACACCGATGCCCGCCCCCACC